>Ga0209831_1000172_pt1 | contig 58495 bp, 41 predicted proteins | sample Maine_Asex4_meta_FD_187451 | JGI IMG/M metagenome (GOLD analysis project Ga0209831, IMG submission 187451) | Marine algal microbial communities from Maine, USA - Maine_Asex4_metaG (SPAdes) (version 2) | ecosystem: Host-associated > Algae > Red algae > Unclassified | place: Maine, USA | collected... | reverse complement strand
AACTTTTGTTTTGCAAACCTAAAGGACAGAAGTGGTTATACCATTTTTATGTTTGGCCTTTGAAGCGTTGGCAAAATGGTATTTGAACGGATGGCGGGACCAAAATTTCTACGAGGGAAAACCTTTTCGCTTCTAATTTTTTTTGCTAATATTTAAATCATTTTTTATGCGATTGCTTTGTAAACTAGCCTATTGGCCAAATAATAAACAAAAATATATTCTATAACCAATAAAATGAACGTATATTAATACTAAAAGCCGTATTTGGATTGATTGATGTTAACTTATTTTAAATTCTACACCCAAATATTTTGAACACTTATTTATATATAGTATAATAAAAACCAAACTTACATTGTATATTTACTATGAAAATGAAAACTAACTGTGCTTGAGGCAATATGAGGCTGTATTGTATAACTAATTTGGTATTTATATTGTGTTTTATAGAAATGGAAATGGCAACAGCTCAATCCGTAGATTTTATTGTAGAAAATTGCAATAGCCTTGTTTCAAAAATTAATAACAATAATGCTGATGGTTATTTACTGGTAATATCAGAATCACCTGTTACATTTTCGCCTGTTAATGGTGTAAGTTACGCTTACTCTTTAATTTATGGTTTTGGGCCAAACGTAACTAATAATAGTGTGCCAGGTTATGTAATGTATTTTGGTAACGAAAATGTTACGCTTACTGGTTTTAGTAATAATACCAGCTATCATTATGCTGTATTTTTCTATTTTAAAAACATTGACTCTCCTTTGTATTCATTAGTTTCACCAGTTAAAGGCGATCTTAATTTTTTTGGTAATCCTCAAATAAAGGCCAATCCTGTTGATGCATCTTGTAACAATGCAATGGATGGCAATATTAGTTTAATAATAACTAATGGTGTGCCTCCTTTCAATTACCTTGTTAACGGAAATTTATATAACAATGCCAATCCATTTTTAAGATCACTTAGTTTAGGCCCATTTTTAGCAGGCACTTATGCAGTAATTATAAACGATGCCAATGGCTGTTCAAATAGTTTTGTTACAAATATTTTGGAACCGCCATCTTTTGCAATTGAAGTGCTAAATAATAAACCTGTAAACTGTTACGGACAAAATGATGGTGCTTTTGAATTTACTTTAAATGGAACAGCAGGTTCGGGAACGGTATTGCAATACAATTTACCAACAAATTATACTATTGAAATTGATACTACTAACAGTAATTTAATTATACCCAATTTGCCAGATGGTGAATATCAATTATTTTTAACCTTACCAGACAATACCGCTTGTACAGATCAAATTGAATTTACAATTGAAAGCCCTGAACCATTGCAGATTAAAGATCTTTTTAAAAAGGATCCTTTTTGTATAAATGCTGCAGACGGTGAAATTGGTGTTGAAATAATGGGAGGTATACAACCATATATTTATAGTTGGACTAATGCATCGAATAACGAAAATATATCAAATGAATCGGTAGTTTTAAATTTATCGGCTGGTGACTATCTATTAGAGATTTTTGATGCTAATTTTTGTACCTTTACAGCCGAAATTAATTTGCCTGATAACGATAAAAGCTGTTTTGATCGCAATGATATACCAAATGTATTTAGCCCCAATGGAGATGATATTAATGATATTTGGTATATTAAAGGTTTGCAAGAGCAATATCCTATGAATTTAGTAACTATTATAAACAGATGGGGAGCTGTAGTTTTTGAAAAAGAAAGCTGCAACGATAATTGCTGGAAGGGCAACGCAATGAACAGTAACAGCATATTACCAACAGGTACATATTTTTATGTAATTCAATTAAATAGTCAAAATTTAACCAATAATAACAATTTGTTAAAAGGAACTATAAACCTATTAAGATAAAACCTAAGTTTGCCGAAAATGAGGATAAAGCTAACTATTATAAGAAAATTAGTACTATTACTTTTATTGCTTTCTACTAAAATTTTAGTAGCACAGCAACAAACACTTTTTTCTCATTACAATTTTGATCATTTTATGTTTAACCCGGCAGCAGCTGGTTCTACCAATACATTTACTGCCAATTTTTTTAACAGAGATCAGTGGAGCGGAATTGATTTAGCTCCAAAAACACAATTTATAGACTTACACGCCCCTTTACGCCGCCAACCTTTTGCATTTGGCGGGCACATTTATAATGATAATGCTGGTTTCTTAAATAACATTCGTTTTCAGGCAGCTTCGGCTTATCAATTTACTATTAACGATAGAGGTAACATCGCTATCGGTTTAGGTATAAATTTTCAAAGGTTACAACTAAAAAGTGAGAGAAGCGGTATAAACCTAAATCCACCAGAAACTGTTTTTGACCCAATACAAGATCAATACAGAAACAGCGTATGGAATTTCTTTTTAACACCAGGTATATATTACAACAATGGTAAATTTTACGGAGGTATTTCATCTATGCAAATACTTCAAAATAATCTGCAAATAAACGAAGTATTAGCAAACACCGAAGTTTCTAGAAGACATTGGCTGTTGATGGCAGGCTACAAACAACATTTAAATGATAAATGGAAAATTAATCCATCTGTTTTACTTAGAACTGAAAAAGCATCACCACTAAATTTTGATATTAATGCAGTTGTTTCTTATAACGATTTAGTTTGGCTAAACGTTGGTTACCGCAGTAGTAAAATGTTTATGATTGGCGTTGGTGTTAATTTAGATAAAATGTTTAGAGCGGGCTATAATTACGATGCTAACTTAAACTCACTTGGTGCGCAAAGTGGTAGAGGCAGCCACGAAATATTTCTCGGTTTTACCAACAAAATTGAATCGGACATAAATAATGACATAAAAACTGTTCCTAACAAAAAGAAAGTAGATACTGATAAAGATGGTATACCAGATTTTAAAGACAATTGCCCTAAAGTAGCTGGTTTAAAATCTAACAATGGTTGCCCTAAAATAATTGCTAAAGATAGCGATGGTGATGGTGTTTATGATAATGATGACAAGTGCCCTAAAGTTCCTGGCTTAAAAACAAATGATGGTTGCCCCGAAGTTTTAGAAGATACTGATGGAGACGGTATTATTGACATAGAAGATAAGTGTCCTAATATAGCTGGAGTAAAAACAAACAATGGCTGCCCAGAAAAAGTAGAAGAAATAGCTAAAGATAGCGATGGAGATGGTATTATTGATGAAAATGATGAATGCCCAAATACTTTTGGAGTAAAAACAAACAATGGCTGTCCAAAAAAAGTAGAAGAAATTGCCAAAGATAGCGATGGAGATGGTATTATTGATGAAAATGATGATTGCCCTAATACCTTTGGTACAAAAAGTAACAAGGGCTGCCCCGAGGTTTTAGACGCTGATGAAGATGGTATTGTTGATAATAAAGATGATTGCCCCGATGAATTTGGCATTGCTGCATTAAAGGGTTGCCCAGATGTAGATAGTGACGGAGATGGCATTTTAGACTTAGATGATGGCTGCCCCAACACTGTAGGCACAAAAGCAAACAATGGTTGCCCACCTATTGATACAGATAGTGATGGTATTGCAGATAGTGAAGATGAGTGCCCTAAAACCTTCGGTTTTGCCCGTAATAATGGCTGCCCCGATGCGCCAAAACCAATTGATACAGATGGCGATGGCGTAACAGATGACAAAGATAAATGCCCAAAGGTTTATGGAGAAGATAATGGTTGCCCAAAACCCGTAGAAATAGCAGATACAGATGGTGATGGTATAGCAGATAATGAAGACGATTGTCCAAATACCTATGGCGCAAGTTCAAATAATGGTTGCCCAATTGCTGTACAAAGCGATAGCGATGGAGATGGTATAATTGATACCTTAGATGATTGTCCGTATGTTTATGGTGTAGCCTCTAATTATGGCTGTCCATCAGAAACCTCTATCACAAACGATGCGTATAAAATTATTTTAGATGCCGCTACACAAAATTTACGCTTCGGTACCGGTAGTGCCAATATCGAATATTCCTCATTCACAACCCTAAAAGATTTAGCAAAGTTAATGATTAATAACCCTGGCTTTAGGTTACGAATTGTTGGCCATACCGATAACGTAGGGTCAGCATCATCAAATATGGAGTTGAGTAAAAAACGGGCAGAATCGGTTAGAAACTATTTATTAAATGAAGGTGTAAGTTTCGGTAATATGATTGTTGAATACTTTGGTGGTAGCAAACCAATAGCCGACAACAGCTCAACAGAAGGCCGAAGATTAAACCGAAGAGTAGACTTCGAACTGATAGAATATTAACACACAACTTCATTTATATTATGTGCAATAGTTTGTCAAAAAACAAACCAAGTTATTGTAAATTAGGGCGTTCCCTTCGGGTCGGGCTATACGCTCCAATCTTTTTGCTCGTACCTCACAAAAAGGATTTCCGCTGCTATCCCTAACGCAAAAAAGCCCAAAACTATCCGCCAATTTTAATGCCTCTAAGTAGCAGTTAAAAAAAGTTCCAGCGTTCTATGATGAAGTATTTTGTTCTAATATAAGGCATTTGCAACACAGCAGTAAGGCAAAAGAATAAACCTAATAATTTTCAATAACTAACGCCCTCAATCAATCAAATTACCGTATTTTTGTAGTTGCAAATGAAATTTAGTTTAGCATCACCATTTAAGCCAACCGGAGATCAGCCAACAGCAATAAAACAATTAGTTGAAGGCTTACAACGTGGCGAACCCGACCAAGTGCTATTAGGCGTAACTGGCTCTGGTAAAACATTTACCGTAGCCAATGTAATACAGCAAATACAGCGACCAACCTTAATATTAAGCCATAATAAAACCCTTGTAGCGCAATTATATGGAGAGCTAAAACAATTCTTTCCCGAAAATTCGGTCAACTACTTTGTTTCTTATTACGATTATTACCAGCCAGAAGCCTACGTGCCAAGCTCAGGTTTATACATAGAAAAAGATCTTTCCATTAACGAAGAAGTTGAAAAATTGCGACTGGCAACCACCTCATCTCTACTTTCTGGCAGGCGCGATGTTGTTGTTGTAGCTTCCGTTTCCTGTATCTATGGCTTAGGCAACCCTGCCGAAATAAGTAAAGGCGTAATACGTGCAGGCATTGGCGATGTTATTCCACGCAATCAATTTTTATATGCCTTGGTAGAAGGCTTGTACAGCCGCACAACTATTGATTTTAAACGTGGCACCTTTAGGGTAAGAGGCGATACTATTGATATTTTTCCGGCCTATGCCGATTTTGCTTACAGAGTAACTTTTTTCGGAGATGAAATTGAAGAAATGGAATCTTTCGATCCTTTAACAGGTGAAGTTATAAAAAACGATATAGATCATATTGCCATCTTTCCCGCTAATATGTATATATCACCACGCGATCAACTTACAGGTATTATACACGAAATACAAGATGAAATGCAGGCTCAAGTAAAATATTTTGAAAGTGAAATGAGATTTTTGGAAGCCAAGCGCTTACAAGAACGTACTACTTTCGATTTAGAAATGATACGGGAGTTAGGCTATTGCAGCGGTATAGAAAACTACTCCCGTTATTTAGATCATAGAAAACCAGGAGACAGACCATTTTGTTTGTTAGATTATTTTCCAGAAGATTATTTAATGGTAATAGATGAAAGCCACGTTACTGTACCACAAGTTGGGGCAATGTTTGGTGGCGACCGTGCACGAAAAATAAATTTGGTAGATTATGGTTTTCGCTTACCTTCTGCAATGGATAACAGGCCACTTAATTTTGAAGAATTTAAACAAATGAGAGGCCAAACCATTTATGTAAGTGCAACACCAGGGCCTTACGAATTAGAAAAAGTAGAAGGTGTAATTATTGAACAAATAGTAAGACCTACAGGTTTGTTAGATCCAAAAATAATAGTGCGCCCCAGCCTTAACCAAATTGACGATTTAATAGGAGAAATAAACCAACGAATTGAAAATGAAGAACGTACATTGGTGACAACCTTAACCAAGCGTATGGCCGAAGAGCTAACCAAATACCTGGCACGCTTGCAAATTAAAACCCGTTACATTCATTCGGAAGTAGATACACTTGAAAGAGTAGAAATATTGCGAGACTTACGCCTTGGTGTTTTTGATGTATTAGTAGGTGTAAATCTTTTACGAGAAGGGTTGGATTTGCCCGAAGTATCTTTAGTTGCTATTTTAGATGCAGACAAAGAAGGTTTTTTGCGTAACGATCGTTCATTAATACAAATATCGGGTAGGGCAGCGCGTAATGTAAACGGCACAGTAATTATGTATGCAGATAGAGTTACCGACTCAATGCAACGCACTATTGACGATAATGAAAATAAAAGAGCCAAACAAATACAATACAATGCTGCAAATAATATTGTCCCTACAACCATAAAAAAATCAAAAGAAGAAATATATAAACAAACTTCTGTATTAGACATTCGTGGAGATAAAGCCGATACTGACTTTTATGTTGAACCAGAAGGTATAAGTATGGTAGCCGATCCCGTTATTCAATATATGACTAAAGATCAAATGCAAAAGACTATTGGAGAAACCAAAAAACGAATGCAAAAAGCCGCTAAAGATTTAGATTTTATGGAAGCAGCCCGTCTTCGTGATGAAATGTATGATCTCGAAAAATTATTTCAGGAGAAGTTTGGGAAATAGTAAGTTAAATTTCGTTTTTGACATAATATTTGAGAGCGTTACCTGAATTTTAGAAAGCTACTCAACCCAATATTCTGCTCTTTAAAGTGATATGGTAACTACTGTACTTTATTAGTTGGATTCAGGATGTCTATTTGCAAGTCTATTCTTTATTAGCTAACATATTAGCTAACAACCTGTAAGCTCCTGGCACACCAGCAGGCAATTGCCTAAACCAAGAATAGCCAGTATAAATAAATTGTCCATCGCCGTATTCGGCATATAATAAACCGCCATTTCGGGCTGGTTCGTTGGGGTCGTTACAACTCAATAAGGCAATATAGTTGCTGTCCCATTTATTGGGGAAATATAAACCTCGTTCTTGTACCCAGTTTTCAAAATCAGCTTCAGTAATTTTGTTGGGATAATTCATTAAAGGATGATCGGTTTGTAAAATGGTCACTTCCGCATTTTCATCAGTAACCCTGTCGCGCGAAAATTGTATTGGATAAGGTCCAATATTTTCCGTTATTAATTTATGATTAGTATTGTATTGAACAATAACATTGCCACCTTGTTTTACATAATTCATTAAAGCATTGTTTTTAAATTGTAAACTGTTTCTTACATTAAATGCTCTAATGCCAATCATAACAGCATCAAATTGTTTTAAATTTTCAGTTGTAATTTGCGCATCTTCTAATAAAGTTACCGTATAACCAATTTGGGCTATATGCTGCGGAACTACATCGCCGGCACCCATTATGTAAGCAATGTTTTTTCCATTGGTTTTTAAATTAACACGTACGATTTTTGCTTTTGCTGGCAACAATACAATTTGTCTCGGTATGTGGCTGTATTCAATTTTATTATACGATCGATCGTGCTTTTTCCCATTTATTTCAATTGAAGCACTTAACTCTGCTGTGCTCTGTTTGTTGGGTGGTGTTAATTCAAATGTATAATTTTGAGTAGCTCCTTTTTTATCAATGTCAACTTCAATTTGTTTAGGGTTTATATTCCATCCTTCGGCAATCTTTAATTTTAAAATTCCTTTTAAGCTTTCTTGCTCGCTTCTAACTTTCACATTAATTTGCTGCGCTTCATCATTACTAAATAAAAATACTTTTGAAGAAAGATTAACCATAACAGGCGGCACAATTTCAAATGGGTGAATCACTTCACCTACAACTGTATCAGTATATTTTTGAGTAACTGGTTTTTCAATAACAATAGAAGTACCCATTATATTTAAATGAAACTGAACTCTTAATGGGTGTGGTGTTTCTGGTAAACCAATCAACATTTGATTGTCAACTTTGTAGCTACCTAGTGTGGCCTCCTCTTTTAGCCAATAAGCATTACTAAGTTGTGCATTTTCAGAAATATAGAATTGATATGCTTCAACAAAAGCCTGGTTAAATTTTAATTGATGTTGTAATAGCTTATCTCTTGATAAATTCATTTCATTGCTAAAAGTAATTTTAGTTAAATTAATATTTACTGCACTTCTGTTTATAGCCTCAATATTAATTGCTAATGAATCGCCAGGGCAGGCGCTACTTTCAACAGTTGTAGCATCTAAAAATAAACCAGCACAACTAATAATTATGTTTTCTATTTCTTTGAGCTTTGTAGTTTTCCAATAATTTTCATTAGGTAATTCTTGTATTAATTCAAACGCTTCAATAAGTTTTTCCACACTTTCAGAAGGATTAGTAAAATTAAAACCAGCTTCTACTTGCTGTAGTATATCTCCAATTTGGGAGCCGCCTTCAATTCTACTCCAGGTTGTGTTTATTCCCGAAAATATATCTGTTTTGTTTTTTGGCTCGCCCTTTAACAATTCTAAATACTCAATTTTTGTTCCTCTTGTTGGTGTTGTACCCATTCCCTGGCATTGATGTTCACTCCGCGAAGCAGCCGAAATTTCTGTGTTAGATTGGCCCAGGGTTGGGTAATAAGTGCCGGCATCAATGGTATAAAAATTTTCTTTTGCCGTTTCAAATTCGCTCTTATCTTTATAAAAGCTCTCAGCAGTATTAAAAAAAAAATATTGTGTTTTGTGGGTATCAACTATATCTAAATGATTTGGAAAGGCAGTTTCATCAGCAGCTAAGTTAAAAGCTTCTAATGATAAGCGAGATGCAGCGGTGTGATGGCCGTGAGTTGTGCCAGGGTTTCTATGATCAAATCGATTGATAATAATATCGGGTCTAAAATTTCGGATTACCCAAACTACGTCTTCCATAATTTTTTCTTTGCCCCAAATGGTCAATGCTTCGTATGGGTTTTTAGAAAAACCAAAATCATTAGCTCTCGAAAAATATTGCTCTGCACCATCAATTCTTCTGGCAGCCAGCATTTCTTCCGTTCTAATTACACCCAATAATTCTCGCAACTCCGTACCAATTATGTTTTGCCCACCATCGCCACGAGTAAGCGATAAGTAAGCAGTTCTGGCATGTACTTCATTTTCTAAATAAGCTAACATGCTATTGTTCTCATCATCAGGATGCGCGGCAACATATAACACCGACCCCAAAAAATTCAGTTTTTTAATATCATTGTAAATGTTAGTAGTACTTTTTGGCGTAGTGCTTTGTGCAGTAATATTAAATGATAAAAAACAACAAATACTAATAATGAAATTTTGAAACATAATTTGACTTTTGAATAGCTGCAAAATAAAGCAATTTATTTTCACATTAAAGATTGATTTTTTTTGATGAGCATTAGTAGGTTCATATTATTTATATTATGAAATCTATTTATAATTTATATTGCATAATTTAAAAGCAAACCATAGCACCTGTAAAAGGTAAAAGCTATATTATTTAATATATTGCAGCAACATTATAAATAGTGTTTATTACTTTTAACCAAAATATAAGATCTTAATACTTTAACCAATGGCATTTATTACATTTTTATTATTTACATCTTTAGTGGCAATAGCTTCTTATTTTATTGCCGGCAAAGCAGAACAAACTAACGATAGTTATTTTTTGGGTGGCAGAAGTTTAACAGCAGGCGTAATTGCCGGCTCTTTATTGCTTACTAACTTATCTACCGAGCAAATTGTTGGCTTAAACGGCCAATCGTACACCGAGGGTATTTTGGTAATGTGTTGGGAAACACTTGCTGCAATAGCAATGGTAATTACTGCATTGTTTTTATTACCTCGTTATTTAAAAGGTGGTTTAACAACAGTACCTCAATTTTTAGAAAAACGATACGATACCGTTACTAAAACTATTGCTTCTGGTTTGTTTTTATCGGGTTATGCAATTGTGTTTTTACCCATCGTATTATATTCTGGTTCTCTGGCTTTGGTTACTATGTTTGATGTGCCTGCTAATTTTGGTATTTCGCACAATTTGGCCATTTGGCTAAGTGTTTGGACAATCGGTATTATTGGTTCTATTTATGCTATTTCAGGTGGTTTAAGAGCTGTAGCAATTTCTGATAGTATTAACGCAGTTGGTTTACTTATAGGTGGTATTATGATTACCGTTTTAGGTTTAAACTATATTGGTGATGGTTCTGCACTTGCAGGTTTATCTAATTTATATAATGATGCGCCCGATAGATTTGATGCCATTGGCGGCTCCGATGCTTCTGTACCTTTTGCAACTATTTTTACGGGTATGATGTTGGTTCAATTATTTTATTGGGGAACCAACCAAGCCATTATACAAAGAGCCTTAGGGGCAAAAAGTTTAAAAGAGGGGCAAAAAGGGTTGTTAATAGCTGCCTTCTTTAAAATATTAGGCCCGTTAATTTTAGTTATTCCTGGTATGATCGCTTTTTACATTTTTAAAGGTGAATTAGAAATTGCAGATCAAGCATATCCCAAATTAGTAAAAACCGTTTTACCTACGGCCTTAGTTGGCTTTTTCGCAGCTGTGCTTTTTGGTGCAATACTTAGTTCTTTTAATAGTGCGCTTAATAGTTCAGTCACCTTATTTGGTTTAGATATTTACAAACAACACATTAATAAAGATGCCACAGAAGCCCAGGTAGTTAAATATGGAAAACGTTTTGGTATTTTATTAGCCTTTTTTGCTATGTTTATTGCGCCTTTTATTGCTAATGCGCCAGCTGGTTTATTTAGTTATTTACAAGAAGTAAACGGTTGTTATAGCATACCTATTTTAACCATAATAGTAGTGGGTTATTTAACTAAATATATTCCGGCAATAGCCGCCAAAATTGCAATTATTTTAGGAGCAGTTCTTTATTTTATCAGTCAATTTGTTTTAAAGGGTTATTTTGTTAAAAAAGCACTTGTGGAGGCAAAAGCTAATGGCATTACAGATATTACTGAACTGGATATGATAGAAAAATTAGCCTACCCACACTTTTTACACGTAATGGCTATTTTATTTATAATGAATATATTAATAATGGTTGTTATTGGTGTGATAAAACCACGTGAAAAAGCTTTTAAATTAGCTTATACAGAACAAGTAGATATTGAACCATATCGATTTGTAAAACCAATTGGCTTAGCAATAGTTATTGTTGTTATTGCTTCTTATGTTATATTTTCATAGTAATTTTTATATAAATAAATTAAAATATTATGTTTAACTTAAAATCAAGTTACCTAATTTTAATAGCTACTCTTTTTTGCACAGGTTGCATGGTAGCCCAAGTTGAAACTACTAAAATGCCAGCAATAGAAAAGCCGACAAGCAAAAATTTTGTAGAGAGCTTACTTTCTAAAATGACTTTAGAAGAGAAGGTAGGACAAATGAATTTATACAATGGTTTTTTTGATATTACTGGTCCTGCACCTGTTGAAGGCGATCAAAAGTATAAATACGAAAACATTAAAACTGGTAAAGTTGGTGGAATGTTAAACGTAAAAGGCATAAAAGATGTGCGTAAATACCAACAATTAGCAGTTGATAATTCTCGCTTGGGTATTCCTTTAATTTTTGGTTTTGATGTAATACACGGCTATCGAACTATATTTCCTATTCCTTTAGCAGAAGCCGCCAGTTGGGATTTAGAAGCCATAGAACTTTCTGCACGTGTTAGCGCTGCCGAAGCATCTGCAGCTGGTTTAAACTGGACTTTCGCACCAATGGTTGATATTAGCCGAGATGCCCGCTGGGGAAGAGGAATGGAAGGAGCTGGAGAAGATCCGTACTTAGGCAGCTTAATAGCTGTTGCAAGAGTAAAAGGTTTTCAAGGGGATGATTTGTCGAAAGCCAACACTATTGCAGCGTGCACTAAACATTTTGCAGGCTATGGTTTTACCGAAGATGGTAAAGATTATAATACTGCCGATGTAGGTACTTCAACTTTGCACAACATTATTTTGCCACCTTTTAAAGCTACTGTTGATGCTGGTGTAGCTACTTTTATGAACAGTTTTAATGAGCTAAATGGCATACCAGCTACCGGCGATACTTATTTGCAAAGAGACATTTTAAAAGACAAATGGAATTTTGATGGTTTTATGGTTTCTGATTGGGGTTCTATTACCGAAATGACTGCTCACGGATTTGCTAAAGATGGAGAAGCGGCTTCAAAAATTGCTGCCAATGCTGGTAGCGATATGGATATGGAATCGCATCTTTACATAAAACATTTACTAAATTTAGTAGAAGCTGGCGAAGTAGAAGAAGCTACTATTGATGATGCCGTAAAACGCATCTTAACCATAAAATATAAATTAGGTTTATTTGATGATCCATATAAATATTGCAATGCAGAAATAGAAAAATCTGAAATTTATAAACCTGAAAACTTAGAAGCGGCTTTAGAGGTTGCTAAAAAATCGATGGTATTATTGAAAAACGAAAACAACATCTTACCATTAAAAAAGACTGGACAAAAGATTGCCTTGATTGGCCAATTGGCAGAAAGCAAAAATAGTTTATTGGGCAATTGGCGAGGCGATGCCGTTGCTAATTCTGCAGTTTCAGTTTTAGAAGGATTAGAAAAATATACCGACAACGAAGTTACTTTTGAAACTGGTGTAGCATTTTACAAAGGCCGTGAAGAATTTGTGTTTGAGTTGGAAATTGATAATGAAAACGAAGTTGATATAGCAGCGGCAGTAGAAGCTGCAAAAGATGCAGATGTTGTTGTAATGGTATTAGGCGAACATGGTTTACAAACAGGCGAGGGTAGAAGTAGAGCAAATATTGATTTACCAGGCAAGCAACAAAAATTATTAGAAAAAGTATTTGCTGTAAATAAAAATGTTGTTTTAGTATTAATGAGCGGTAGACCTTTAGCAATTAATTGGGCTGAGGAAAATATACCTGCAATTGTGCAAGCCTGGCAGCCAGGTTCAAAAGGTGGTGATGCGGTTGCACAGGTTTTGTATGGCGATTATAACCCATCTGGTAAATTGCCAGTTACCTTCCCAAAAAGTGGTGGACAAGTACCTATCTACTACAATCATAAAAACACAGGTCGCCCAGGGCCAATGACAGATTTAGTTTTCTGGGCACATTTTACGGATGAAACAAACGCACCACTTTATCCTTTTGGATTTGGATTGAGCTATGCCACTTTTGAATACAGTAATTTAAAAACTACTAAAACAGAGGAAGGATTTACCGTAAGCGCAACAGTTAAAAATACAAGTGAGCTTAGTGGTGAAGAAGTTGTGCAGTTGTATATTAGAGATCATTTTGCATCAGTAACCCGCCCAGTAAAAGAGCTAAAAGGTTTTGATAAGATAACTTTAAAAGCAGGAGAAATGAAGACAGTTGAGTTTCAGTTAACAGAAAAAGAGCTTGGTTTTTTTGATAATACGGGCAAATTTGTTGTTGAAGCTGGTATGTTTGATGTAATGATAGGCGGTAATTCCGTTGATGTGCTGAAAGCTGAAATTGAATTGGGGAAATAGTTTTGGGAGTAATGACAGTTATTGTTTTTGAAAATTTGTGGAGACTAATAGCTGTACTATAAGTGATAGTTATGTTTAAGGGAAAATATAAATGTCATTAATTTAAAAGTTTTTCAAACTAAACTTGCACTATATTTGAAACAAAGAATTATATGATTGTATAACGAACAGATAAAGAAATCATAATACGTATAACCAACATTATTAATTTATAAGGAGCTAAGCGTATTATTGATTACGATTTGGCTAAACACCTTGCGTATTATCGAAACTTTAAACCTGGTAAACTGACAACCATAAATTAAGTGTTTTAATTTTCAATTCCTGGGCGAACCTGCGTGGTGTTTTAGCTATTGTTAGCCCTTGTTCATCTTCTTTTTTATTTTCTCAATTTGGTCAATCCTTAATCCTGTAATTTCAATAATTTCAGAAGAATTTTTCCCTTGTTTTAAACATCTAACTACCACATTTTCGATTCCTTGCTCCATTCCTTCTTCATATTTCGTCTTCATTACATTTACCATATCTCTATATGATAGTAAGCTCTTTTGATAAGCATCGTACTCATCTGTATTAAAATTAGCTATCTCCGCAATTTTAAATGCTTTTTCAAATACAGGCTCTTTCAATATTTCTGGAATATCATCTAAATGCTCAAGATGCTTCAAAAAATATAGCCACTTGTCATAATGACTTTTTAGTTCATCTTTCTGTTTTTTAAAGGCTGGCATTTGCAGAAAGACGTAGTTCAATTTGTCAAAAAATACTTCGCAATCTTGGTCTTTTAACTGAACTGCTCGTTTCACTTTTGCTTTTTCTTGTTCCTCGTCATAAAAAAAATCTAATATGGCGATGTATTAAATCGGGTCTAATCTAAAATCCCAAATGCCTCTTTCGGCTTGTTCTTTAATTGGGAATGTGGTATAAAATAAAGACCTGTCTTTGAAATATTTAATTTTGGCTTTTTGCATTTCGACAATAAATCTTTCGTCAGTTTCACTTATACAATGGATGTCGAAAATGGCTTTTCTGTCTAAGGCTACAGCACTTTGGTTTTCTACATTTCTGAATGTTAGTTCTTTTATGGTGTGTTTTTGTGGCAACAGTTGATTTAAAAAATCCACCAATAGGTCTTTGTTGGCTTCTTCTCCAAATAATTTTTTGAAACCAAAGTTAGTGTATGGATTTATAAATCGTGTTTTATAGGACATAAGCTATTACCTTTTTTCAAAGATAAATATTTTGGAGTTTAAATTTGAAATTTGATAAGAATTTTAATTTGAAGCAATAATTTTGTTTTTGGAATGAGGGCTAACGTAGAATATCAAGTAAATGCAGCTGGTTCAAAAGCTATACAAGAAGATGCCGATCAATTAGCGGATCAGTTAAACAGCAATTGGTTGTAAAAAAATAAAGACAACTATTTGAAGTGATTATTGTTGTTGATACCAATATTATTTTTAGTGCTATATTAAATACAAACAATACAATTGGTTACTTGCTTTTAAATTTACATAGCTATATAATTATTAAAGTTGTTTAAAGTATAATTTACGATAGTGTCTCAAAACCTTCTACCCATTGCCCAATAGCTGCTCCAAAGCATACATATCCATAATGTAGACCTCGCGGGGTTTGCTGCCTTGTGCAGGTCCAACAATACCAGTCATTTCTAATTGATCCATAATTCTGCCAGCACGGTTGTAACCCAATTTCATTTTACGTTGTATTAAAGAAGTACTGCCACTTTGGTGAGTAACAATTAGGCGAGCGGCATCATCAAACAAATCATCTCTATCTTGCACTCTAATTTCCCCTTTAATAGCAGCTTCTTCTTCACTTAAATATTCTGGTAATAGAAAGGCCTCAGGATAACCTCTTTGTGAGCCAACAAATTCTGCAATGCGTTCTACTTCTGGTGTATCAACAAAGGCACATTGTAAACGTACAATTTCACTATTTATAGAAAGTAGCATATCACCTCTGCCAATTAATTGATCGGCTCCTCCAGTATCTAATATTGTTCTTGAATCTATTTTTGAGGTAACCTTAAAGGCAATTCTACCAGGGAAGTTGGCTTTAATAGTTCCAGTAATGATATTTACCGAAGGCCTTTGTGTAGCTACAATTAAATGAATACCAATAGCACGAGCCAACTGCGCCAATCGGGCGATAGGTAATTCTACTTCTTTGCCAGCAGTCATCATTAAATCGGCAAATTCATCAATTACTAAAACAATGTAAGGTAAATAGCGGTGACCATTATTAGGGTTTAATCTGCGTTTGGTAAATTTAGCATTGTATTCCTTAATGTTTTTAGCGGTCGCTTTTTTCAATAAATCGTAGCGTGCATCCATTTCCATACAAAGCGCATTTAAAGTCGTAACAACTTTTCGGGTATCAGTTATAATGGCTTCTTCCTCGTTTGGCAGTTTGGCTAAAAAATGATTTTCAATCATATTAAACAAACTCAATTCTACCTTTTTAGGATCTACCAAAACAAATTTTAATTGAGATGGATGCTTTTTATATAGCAAACTAACTAATATAGCGTTTAATCCAACCGATTTACCCTGGCCAGTTGCACCAGCAATTAATAAATGCGGTAGCCTTGCCAAATCGGTAACATATACTTCATTAGAAATGGTTTTGCCCAAAGCTATAGGCAACTCGTATTTAGAACTTTGAAATTTATCTGATGCAATAACGGTATGCATAGAAACAATTTGTTTCTTTTTATTAGGCACTTCAATACCAATAGTACCACGGCCAGGCATTGGTGCAATAATTCTAATACCTAAAGCCGAAAGACTCAAAGCAATATCATCTTCCAAGTTTTTAATTCGGGAAATTTTTACGCCTGGTGCCGGAACTATTTCGTATAAAGTAACCGTGGGCCCAACTGTTGCTTTTATTTTTGTAATCTGTATTTTATAATTTAGTAAAGTTTCAATAATTTGATCTTTATACTGATCTAACTGTTCACGATCAATTGTAATTTCATCCTTACCATATTCTTCTAATAAGCTAATTTCAGGAAACCTATAATCTCCTAAATCTTTGGTTGGGTCATAAATAGTATCTATGGTTAAGTGTGTGCCTTTTTCGTTAATGGCAGATTTTTTTAGTTCTAAATCAATAGGTTCTTCTTGTTTTTTTATCAATTCTGGAAAAGGTAAGGCTACATCTTCTTCAATAATTAATGTTTTCGGATCTCCATTGCCGTTAGCAGATCTTTCTTCATCTTCATTTAATATTTCTAACGACAACGATTCATTAACATCTAACAAATTGCCTTTACGAGCTGGTCGTACAGGCTTTTGAGGTGTTACTGTTTTAAACTCATAAGTATTACCTTTAATGGGTTGGTTTATTGCAGCTGCTGGTTTAAGTGTTGAAGATAGCTTAGATTTTATCCAGCTGAAATCTATAAATTTTAAATTTGGCTTTTTAAAGTTGAACGATGGAAAGTCGAAATCGACATTTATATTAAAGGTGAAAAAGCCAACTACAAATAATATGCATATTAACAATGCTAATGTACCAAACTGACCTACAAAACTATTTAGCCACATTACAATAGTTTTACCAAAACCACCACCATAGGCAAAAGCATTATAAAAATATAAAAAACCTAAAAAAACCGACAACCAACTCATTATAAAAATACCATATACCAGATATTTGTGAAAATGAACCGATTTTAATTTAAACAACAGTTTTAAAGAAGCTAACAGCATTAAAAATGGAATTATAAAACCTGCCAAACCAAACCAACAAAAAACTAATTGATGCGCCAATAAGCCACCTAATCTGCCCAGATTATTGTCTAACTCAGCTGTTGAGCTAAATACCTCTGACCAACTCATAGTAACAATTTTACTTTGATCGGCTTGCCAGGTATACAAATAAGAAATTAAGGCAATGAAGGTATAAACGGTAAGTAGCATTAAAATTGAGCCAGCTATTTTGGCCAATCGTCCATCCTTAACAAAAGCAAAATAGCTCTTTTTTCTCCTTTTAGATTTTAAGGGCCTTGCTTTATTACTTTTTTTTCTTGTTGAGCTCATTACTTACGGTTCATTTTTAATATAACATTTAAAGATAATGGTATTTCAATATAACTACTTTGTTTAGTAGTAAATGTTATCCATAATAAAAATGTTAACTGTCTATATTTTTGGAATAAAAAATATGCCAAACTGTTATTTACTATATAGTTGAACTACAGGTATTGTTTATTGTTTATTATTAAGTTCAATTCAAAAACATATTCAATTCAAAAATTCGAATAAATAACAAAAGCACTTTGCCATAGTAAGCTTATGTTTTATTCCTATCAATTCACTTTAAACTTCCTTAATACAATAATTTAATTTGTTTAGCCTTTTTAACTAACTATAATAGTAACTTTGCCAACTTTAATAATTTAATCAATAAATGGATTTTTTGTTTAGTACCCTACAACTTTTAGCAGCGTTAACCATATTGGTTTTTATACACGAGTTAGGCCACTTTTTAGCGGCAAAAGCTTTTGGTATGAGGGTTGATAAATTTTATATATTTTTTGATGCTTGGGATAAAAAATTGTGGAGTACAAAAAGAGGAGGTACAGAATATGGTATTGGCTGGCTGCCACTTGGTGGTTATGTAAAAATTCATGGAATGATTGATGAATCGTTGGATAAAGAGCAATTTGAAAAAGAGCCGGCAGAAGACGAATTTAGATCAAAACCAGCTTGGCAACGCCTAATAGTAATGCTTGCAGGTGTTGTGTTTAATATAATATTAGGCTTAATCATTTTTACAATGATTTATAAAGTATATGTAAAAGATTACTTGCCTAATGAAAGTGTAAAAACAGGCATATACGCCCACCAATTAGCACAAGAGCAGGGTTTTGAAACAGGTGATAAAATAATAGCAGTAAATGATAAACCAGTAAAACGTTTTAATGATGCGGGCGGAATAACTACCTTAATTGGTTCGGTAGTAGATGTTGAGCGTAATGGACAAATGCAAAAAGTTGTGGTAAAAGATATTCCTTTTGAAGATTTTAGAAAGCCATTTTTTAGCCCAAACTTAAAGCAAAGTGTTTCGGTTGAAGAAGTAGTTGAAAATTCAAATGCGGCAAATGCAGGAGTTTTGGCTGGAGATATTTTTAAAACGATTAATGGTGTTGAGATTTTTAACTTTGAGCATATAACAGATCTTCTGAATAAATTTAAAGGTGAAGAAATCAATATCACTTTACAACGTAATGAACAACCACTTAATATTACAGCATTGGTTACAGATGATGGAACATTAGGTTTTATAACACCCAAATTAAATTACCGTGAGATATACAACTTTAAACCTTATAGCTTAAACGAAGCTTTTAACTATAGTATGGCCGATGGTTGGGAAACCGTTTATACCAACATTAAGGGCTTTGGCCGCATGGCACGTGGTGAAGAAAGTGTTCGTAAAAATATAAAAAGCCCTATTGGTATGATTACCTTTTTTCCAAGTGAATGGAACGGCTATGTTTTTTGGAAGTTAACCGGCTTAATTTCGTTTGTATTGGCTTTTATGAACCTTTTACCAATACCTGCTTTAGATGGCGGGCACGCTATATTTTTATTATGGGAAATGGTAACCCGCCGCAAACCAAGTGAAGGCTTTTTAATGAAAGCACAAGTAGTGGGTATGGTTTTGCTTTTAGCTTTTATGGTATTTGCGCTCGGTAATGATATTTTTAATTTAGTTTTTGGTGGTTAAAACCTTTTAGAAAATACAACTTTACTCAAATTGATACTTATATAAATTCTTCTAACTGTAAAAAATTCATTAACTTTACAACGAAACGATATCCTCTAAATCTTAGATAGTAAATTTTATGAAACATCTTCTAAATATATCCATATGGTCAATTTTATATTTTGCTAATGCGCAAGAATTAGAATTTCAAGACCATTCATTACAATCAAATCACGATTATTATCATTCATTTGAGGGTTATTTAGATCCTATGCCACTCCGGGTTTCGGGAGGTGTGGCTGTTGGTGACATTAATAATGATGATTTAATTGATTTATTTTTTGTTTTAGGAGATGGGCAGTTGGGGGTGATGTTATTAAATAAAGGGAATGGAGATTTTGAGGAAATTACAGATAAAGCCAATTTAAACCTGCCTGATTTTAAAGGTTCCGGCCCGCTTTTTTTTAACTTTAATCAAGATGCTTATATTGATCTTATTATAGGTTCGGTAAACAAAAAGGCACCGGTAATATTTAAAAATAATGGCGATTTAACTTTTACTAAAGTAAAAATACCAAAATTTGAAGTGCTGAACGGCATGAATACTGGTACCATAACTGCTGTTGATTATAATAAAGATGGACTGGATGATTTGTTTTTTTCTCATTGGTTAGAAGAGCCTAACAAAAAACATTTCTGGCAAAAAAAAATAGATGGTACTTACCTTTGTGCGGACAGTCTACTTAATTTTAATTGTGTAGTATCAGAGAAAGACTTTAGTTTTTCAGCTAATTTTTTCGACTTTAATAACGATCATTATCCCGATCTTTTTTTATGTTCAGATTTTGGAACAAGTCAAATTTGGCTAAATCAATCAGGCGTTGAGTTTGAATTAGACAACCAAAATGTTTTAACTGATGAAAATGGAATGGGAGGAACCATTGGAGATTTTGACAATGACGGAGATTTTGATTGGTTTGTATCATCGGTGTACGACAATGATGGTATTTTAGAAGGAAATTGGGGATCAACCGGTAATAAATTATACCTCAATAATGGCAATGGTTTGTTAATGGAATCTGCTGAAAGTCATGGAGTAGAAAATGCTTCCTGGGGTTGGGGAACTGCATTTGCTGATTTTAATAACGATGGATATTTAGATATTATAGCAGTTAATGGTTGGCCTCAAGGAAGTGCTCAATTTAGAAATGACAGCACAAAAATTTTTATATCGAAGCAAGCAGCATACTTTACGGAAGAAGCTGAAAACTTTAACTTAATTGACACTTTGCAAGGAAGAGGGTTAAGTTGTTTAGATTTTGACAATGACGGCGATTTAGATTTTGTGGTTTCAAATTACAGAGGACCAATTAAAATCTGGAAAAATGAATTGAAAAATAATCATAATTATATAAGTGTAAAAGTGAAAGAATCAGACCACAACCCATTTGGGTTTGGAGTTAAACTAAATTTATATTCGGGTAATTTACATCAAACCAGATTAATTCAATGTGGTACTAACTATCTATCGCAAAATGCCAACATAGCTCATTTTGGATTAGGTACTGAAATTAATGATATAGACTCATTAGTGATAGAGTGGAATGACCAGACTCGTCAAACTGAATACAATATTTCATTGAATCAAAACATTACCATATCTAAAATAGATGAAATAGAAAATGAAGCTATAGACTATGAAGTTTATCCTAACCCTGCAAAACAAATTATAAATGCTAAATTTAAAATTGACAACTTTACAATCGGAAAATATACTTGCGAAGTATACGATATTGAGGGAAAAAATTATTTAACATTAACGCCTTCTTCGGTAATGTCTAATCTTTTATTATTTAAAAACATAAATGTTTCAAAGTTTCAAAGTGGTACATATATTATCACATTAAAAAATAACAACAATATATTAAAAACAACAAATTTCATTAAAATTTAAATTTATGAAAAAAGCATTAATTTTCGGAATGTTCATTTTAACATTATCCGCTTGTAAAAAAGAGAACAACGATCCACAAAATGACAACTCTAAAGGCTCAATTTTCGCTACCGTATTTCATTACGGTGATATTATTGAAGGTGCGATAATTACAACAGAACCTTCATCAACAGAAGCAAAAACTGATATTACCGGTACTGCTATATTATCTGATGTGCCTATTGGAGGTTACAAAGTTAATGCCACTCATCCTAATATTGGTTCAGGTTCTGCATCAGTAACTGTAACCGAAAACGAGGTAATGGAAGTGCGGATCAACTTAATCGGTGGTGCTTTTGAAAATCCAATTGTTGGTATAACCAGGCCTTCTGATAATTCAATTTTTAATTTAGGAGAAATGATAGACTTTGAAGGGGGTGTAAGTGATTCAGAAGATAATCCTTCTGAAATTAAAATTGAGTGGTCGAGCAATTTAGATGGTGTTTTGTCATCAAACAGTGCTGATAATATTGGAGTTACAACCTTTTCCACGGATAAATTATCTGAAGGAGAACATACAATAACCTTAAAAGCAACTGATTTAGATGGTTTGGTTACCACAGATGAAATCAATATCATAATCAAAAAGTTACCAAATGCGGTAACCTTGAATATGATTGAGGTAACTACAAGTGGCTTAATACTCAATTGGTCAACCTCTGATGAAACCGAATTTGCCAATTACCAGATAATCCGTTCAGAAAACGAAAGCGGACCTTTTGAAGTTATAGAGATTTTTTCTGACCTGACGAACACATCGTTTACGGATGAAAACGTCACTTTTGGTATAAGGTATTTCTATCAGATTAATGTGGTTTTAAATAATGGAGACCAGTCTTATAGTAACATCGAATCAAATTTATTTGAAGGTGAAAATATAGATTTGGGTGTAAACATTGTCCGGATGAAAGTGGATGCACAACGACCATATATTTACGCTTTAGATCAAATTAACAACTCCTTATTGTTTATTAATAAAGAAACTAAAGAAGTAGAAAAAACAATATTTGTAGGTTCATCACCCTCCGATTTATCTATTAACTTAAGCAATACAAAAATGTACATTGCTAATTATGGTAGCACTTTAATTGCGGTTATTGATCTTCAAACACAAGAAAAAATTGATGATTTAACGGTTGATCCTAATTTAGGTTCATGGGAAGGTAACCCATATCGTTTAGCTTGTATGGGTGACGACAAATTAGTATATACCAGCGAAGATCAACATAATAGTTTAAAGTTAGTAGATTCAAATACAGGTAGATTTATAAGTGGCGCAGGTTCAATTTATATGCCCGGTTTATTAACCTCACCAGATCAAACTGTTTTATATGTTTCTGAATCAGGTTCAACAGGTAGCCAGGTGGTTCGTTTTAATTTAAATGGTGAGGAGCTTAAACAAGTAGATGACTCCTTTAGCAGTTCAAACTCAAACAGAGATTCTTGCATTTCAAATGATGGAACTTATATTTTCTACAATAGAAAAAAACTATTGCTAAACAATTTACAATCAATTATAGGTTCTTTTTCCGAAAGTATTTATGCTTGCAATTTTGATGGTTCAATTGCCATTGGAAATGAAAATATCTGGAATGCAGACAACTTTTCAATTGTTAAAGCACTTCCGGTATCTTCTAGAATAATGGCACTTGATCCAGACGATATTACGCTATACATCTATGATAATAATTCAAGCAAAATTTATTTAATATCCATAAATTAAAAAATGAAAAAATTAATATTTTTAAGTTTACTTACTTTACTATTTGGGTGTAAAAAAGATAAACCAACACCTGAATCACAAACAGATCCGGAAGGTTCAATTTTTGTAACAGTTATATACAATAATGAACTAATTGAAGGAGCAGCTATATCAACTGAGCCCGAAACTAAATCAGATACTACTGATATTACAGGTTCAGCTATTTTATCAAAAGTACCGGTTGGTGGTTATAAAGTTACCGCTGTACATCCCGATATTGGTACTGGTTCTGCGTCGGTATCTGTTGCTAAAGATTCAATTAGTGATGTTCGCATCAACTTGATCCGCGGGTTGATAGAGCAACCGTCTGCCAGCATACAATCCCCATTTAACAATGCAATTTTTGATGTTGATGCTTTAGTGACCTTTACAGGAGCTGTTAGCGATGCCAAAGACGAGGCAGATAATTTACAAGTAGAATGGTTAAGTAGTATTGATGGTTCACTTTCTAATAAAAAAGCGAATAGCGACGGATCAGCAACTTTTTCTACTAAATCACTTTCTGAGGGAGATCATATAATTACACTAAAAGTTACCGATACAGATGAAAATGAAAGTACCGATGAGATTAACATAAGTGTTAAAATGCTGCCTAAAGCGGTTGAGTTAAATGAAATAGAAGTAAGCAACAGTGGTATAATGTTAAGTTGGTCGGTTTCCGAAGAACCTCAATTCTCTTCTTACATAATTACACGATCAACAAATACTTATGGTCCATTTGAAGAGCTAAAGGTAATAACTGATGTTAATGAAACAAGCTTTTTAGATGAAACTCCACAAGTAGGTGTGCAATATTATTATCAGGTAAATGTACAAACCAATAATAATCTCACTTCATTTAGCAATATAGAAAGTAGCATTTATTTAGGTTATGTTGTTGAAGCGGTAGTTTTAGATTCGATAATTAATTCACCAGACGGTTTCACTTTAAACTGGAGTGTTTCTGAAGAGGAAAAATTTATAAACTACCGGATACTTAAATCAGAAAATGCCTATGGTAATTTTGAAGTGATTGACCTGATAGCAGATGTGAACACAACTACTTATTTTGATGACAAAGTTAAATTTGGCTTAAATTACCATTATCAAATTATAGTTGTTATTGAGTCAGGTGAAGAATCAATGAGTAACATCGAGTCAAAAAGATTTGAAGGTGAGAATATTGATTTAGGGGTGAATATTGTTAGAATGATAATTGATAATGAACGGCCATTTATATATGGCTTAGATCAAATCAATAACTCCTTATTGTTTATAAATAAAGAGACTAAAGCTGTTGAAAAAACGATATTTGTTGGCTCTTCTCCAACAGATTTATCCATTAATTTAAGTAATACCAAAATGTATGTGGCTAACTTTGGAAGCACCTTAATAGCTGTTATTGATTTAGACACAAAAGAAAAAATTGACGATTTGACTGTTGATCCAAATTTAGGTTCCTGGGAGGGCAACCCCTATAGAATAGTTTGTTTGGCTGACGATAAAATAGCCTATACCGGAGAAGATCAATGGAATGGAGTGAAATTAATAGACGCTAAAACAGGTGCTTTTATTAGCAGTTCTGGATCGATATATCAACCGGAGTTGGTTACGAATAAAGATCAAACCATTGTTTATGGAGGAGAATGTTGTTTAAGCACAAGTACAATTATGAGGTTTGCTTTCGAAGGTGAAAATACAAATGTTAAAGATGAAAATGCAATAGATGGATATGCCCGCAGAGCACTTTGTATTAGTAAAGATGACAAATACATTTTTTACCATTCCAGAAAAATACTGGCCCAAAATCTGAGCTCCATTATTGGCAGTTTTTCTGAAAATATTTATGCTTGCAATAGTGATGGCTCAATTGCTATTGGTGAAAATAACGTTTGGGATGCCAATACTTTTTCAATTATTAAAGAATTACCAATTAGTTCTACTATAATGAAGCTGGACTCAGACGATACCACGCTTTATATTTATGACAACAATACAAGTAAAATTTATTTAATATCAATTTAATAATCATGAAAAAAATAGCACTTTTTTTAACCCTTATTGTTTTTTTTTCTTGCAAAAAGAACAGTGATGAACCCCAAATATCAAATGAAACCGAAGGATCAATTTTTGCAACAGTAGTATACAATGGAGCAGTTATAGAAGGGGCGGTTATTACAACTGAACCAGTAACCGAAGAAGTGAAAACGGATATAACGGGTACTGCAATAATTTCAAAAGTGCCTATTGGCGGATATAAAGCAAATGCTACCCATCCAGAAATAGGAACAGGTTCCGCTCCGGTTACCGTTACTGCAAATGAGGTTATGGATGTGCGTGTAAATTTAATTGGAGGAAACTTCGAATCGCCATTGGTTAACATCGAATCTCCGCAAAATAATGCCGTTTTCAATGTTGGAGATATTGTTGAATTTGTAGCTACCGTTAGTGATTCTAAAGATAATTCAAATGAACTTAAAGTAGAATGGTCAAGCAGCATAGAGGGTGTTTTGTCTAATGAGGGAATTAATAGTGGCAATACAGCAAAATTTAATACCAGCAAATTAAGCGAAGGGGAGCACACTATTATTTTCAAAGCCACAGATACAGATAACTTAGTTGGAACCGATGAAATTAAGATTTCAATAAAAGAGTTGCCTAATGCAGTGGAATTAAACTCAGTCAATCTTACAAAAGAAGGTTTAAATTTGAGTTGGACAAAATCGGACGAAGCGGAATTTGAAAGCTATCATATAACTCGGTCAACCTCTCCTGACAGAAACTTTGAAGTGATTGATATCATATCAGACATTAATACAACTACTTACAGTGACTTAGCATTAACTTTTGGTGTGCTGTATTATTATCAAATTAAAGTAGTACTTAAAAATGGAGATGAAGCTTTCAGTAACATTGAATCAAATTTGTTTGAAGGCGAAAACATTGATTTAGGTGTAAATATTGTAAATATGTTAGTCGATGAAACAAGACCTTATATTTATGCTTTAGACCAAATTAATAATTCACTGCTTTTTATTAATAAAGATACCAAAACGGTAGAAAAAACAATTTTTGTAGGTTCTTCTCCTACTGACTTAGATGTTAATATCGACAATACTACAATGTATATAGCTAATTTTGGAAGCACACAAATTGCTGTTGTTGATTTGCAAACACGAGAAAAAACAGATGATATTTTTGTTGATCCAGATGCAGGAACTTGGGATGGCAATCCTTACAGCCTGGTCTATTTAAAAGGCAATTACTTGGCGTATACTTCAGAAGATCAATGGAATAATATTAAAGTAGTTGATGCAGCCACAGGTACTTTAGTTTCTTATGCTGGCAGTATTCATTCTCCTTTTTTAACTACCAATCCGGCTCACGACGTTGTTTATGCCAGAGATGGTGGACAAATTATCCGGTTTAATTTAGATGAGGAAGGAACGCTGACACAAGTAGATGAATCAAATCTTATGGTAACCTCAAATAAAATGGAGCAATCCCCATACAGAAAAATTGTAATCTCAGGTGATGGAAAGTATATTTTTAATCGCACCCATAAGTTATTAAGCAATAATTTATCCTCAAATTTAGGAACACTTGGTGAACGAATATTTGTATCTAATTTTGATGGATCTACGGTAGTTGGAGAAGAACATATTTGGAATGCTACAAATTTTTCTATTGATAAATCATTACCTGTACAATCTATGTTAATGGAATTAGATTCTGATAATAGCACATTATATTTATATGATAATAATTCAAGTAAGATATATTTAACTACGATTGATTAGTAAAGATCAACATAAATGAAACGCCAAAAAGCTTAACTATTTAAAAAGGGGAACTACTTAAATAGATATGTCACAGTCACAAAAAGACTGTGACATATTTTTATTGTAGATTGAGTGATTATTTTTTGACCAACCAAATCATCTCACTCGTATCAAAACCATAATATTTTTGTTGCAGGGCATTAAAATTTTTCCTAACATAATTATCAACTATAACGGTAAAACCAGCAGCTTCTAAACGCTGTTGTTTATCTGTCGTCCCATAAATTCTTACATGATCGTTTTGGCCAAAAATGCGCTCGCATTCTTTCGGCTCTGTTATGCTTAGGTCTTCCAATGTTTCAGGTTTATTTAACATTGGCGTTTGCAAAATGGCCCATCCATTTGGTTTTAAAACCCGATAAATTTCTTGCATTGCTTTGGCATCATCTGGTATATGCTCTAAAACGTGGTTGCATAAAATTACATCAAAACTATTATCGGTATAGCTTAGCTGGGTAATATCTTGCTTATCCATTGCGGTAGGCATATCTAAATCGCAACTTAAATAGGTAATGTTTTTAGCCGCTTTTAAACGTTCTTGAAATTGATGCTCGGGTGCAAAATGCAAAACTTTTAAAGGTTTAGTATAAATATCAGTTTTGTCTTCTAAATATTTCCATAATAACCTGTGTCGTTCTAAAGCTAAACACCAAGGGCATAAAGCGCCTTCTCTCGCTTTTACGCCGTAGGTTAAAAATTTTTTAAATTGATGCTTGCAACAAGGACATTCTACATTACTGCCTTTGTAAAAAGGGTATTGCATTCTTAAAAAATACATACCAGCAATGCGTAAGTATTTTCGAGGAATTATTTTTTCGGCGGTTTCTTTTAAAGTAGCAATATTCATTATGCAGCTTTATCTTTTTTATTATTTTCTGGGTAGGCAATTCTAACGTGGTAGATGCTTTTAAGCATCTTTTTAAAAACACGTTTTACCTGTTTTATTTCTTTAAAAGTAATATCGCTATTTTCAAATTGATCGTCATCCATTTTTCCACGTATTAACTTTTCAATTAACTCGTCAATTGCCTCTTCGGTTGGGTTTTTTATGCTTCTTGAAGCGGCCTCTACCGTATCAGCCATCATTAGTATAGCGGTTTCTTTTGAATAGGGCAACGGCCCTTGATACCTAAATTGGGCTTCATCAACTTCAATATCAGGATTTTGGGCTTTATACTTTCTGTAAAAATATTCAGTTTTGGAAGTGCCATGGTGAGTTCTTATAAAATCAATTAATATATTTGGCAAACGGTACGATTTGGCAATTTCAATACCATCAATAACGTGATTAATAATAATTTTTGCGCTTTCATCGTAATTTAAATTATCGTGTGGGTTAAAATTGGTATTTTGATTTTCTATGAAGAAAAGCGGGTTTTTAATTTTACCAATATCGTGATATAATGCAGCTACTTTTACTAATAATGGGTTTACTTTAATTTCACTTGCTGCAGCCTCTGCCAAATTAGCCACCTGAACAGAATGTTGAAAAGTGCCAGGTGCTTCTAACTGCAATTTTTTAAGTAAAGGTTTATTAACATCGCTCAATTCTATTAAACTAATGTCTGATATAAAGCCGAAAACTTTTTCAAAAAATGGTATTAAAGGATAGGCTAATAAGGTTAAAATTACGTTTAAACCAATCCACATAAATTCATCGTAATTAATATCGTTAAAGCTACCTTCTAAATATAAGCTTAAGCCTAAATAGCTTAATACGTAGGCTATAAAAATATATAATATGGCTAAAAAAAACCTGGACCAATAATAAGCATTTACGTTGGCTAATATAGAAACTAAACAAGCTATAAAATGTACCAAAATAAATTCTTTACCATAAGGGCTGATAATACTAGCTAACAATAAAGCTATCATAGTAGTATAAAATGCTAAACGATTACCAAAATATGTTTGTAGTATTATAGTTAAGGCGCAAAATGGCATAATGTACATACTTGGCCAATCTAAATTAATAGATAAGTATACAAAATAAAGTGACGCAATAACCATACTTAAAACAAAGGTTAGTTTGCGTGTATTTTGAAAAACGCTGTTATGAAATTGTTTTAAATAAATCCAAAACAAAACTAACATTATTGAAATAATTATTACGTAGCCAAGATAAACGGCACTACTATTAAAGGCACCAAGCTGCTTACTTCTATTTTCTTTTAAAGATTCAATTTGTTTAAACTTTTGCTCATCTACCAGTTCTCCTTTCGATATAATTTTTTGACCCTTTTGAACCTTACCCTCAAATGGTGTAATACTTTCTAATTCCTGAGAAAGTTGTTTTTCTGTAGTTTTTTCATCGTAAATTATATTTGGTTCTAAAATGCTATCAAATAGCAGTAACAATTCATTTTTAAGAGGAATGCTTTCATTTATAATTGCATCTAAAGCACTTCTAACGGTATAAAACTCATTTGCTTTACTAAGTGTAGAATTATTATCGTCGGATAACAACCGTAAATTGTCATCAAGATTTAAAACTTGTGTATTGTCAATTATACCGTCAACATAAATTTCATTCAATTGTTCAATTAAGTCGTTTCTATCTCCAAATTTTAATGCGGTTGTATCTAACATTAATTGTTCAATACCGTTTTTTGCTTTGGCAACAACAATCTCTTTAATTGGCTCATTTTTTTTATAAAATGGATACAATTGATTTTTTATTAGCTCTTCTTCTGCTGCCATTTCTTTAGGAAGTTTTCGAACAGCATAATCATAGTCGGAATACAGATCATCATATTCCCACAGTTTACCTACATTGTATTCATATTTAAATTGTTGAAACTGAGGGAACAGCCAGGAGATAAGCAAGCCAGCACCCAAAAACAACAATACTCTTGAAACACTCTGAAGATGATTTACTAAAAATGTGAAAGCCTTATTCATATAAAATTACATTGAGCTAACTTTTGCGAAAGTAGCAATAATTTATTTTAGTATGATGATGTAACATATTTTCATTTTTTTCAAAATAAAAAAACATTTCTTTTTATTTTGATTGGTATTTACTATATTTGTGACCAACAAGTTGTTACGTAATAAATTAAGTAATATCACACAAGTATTATTATATCTAATTTAAACCTACTATATATTTTTTTTTGATTTCTTGCATTCATTTTGATGTATGGTTTACCCCGTATATATACAAGTCTCAAGTTAAGGTATCTTATACTTTAATTTTCGTATTAGCAATTTACACAAGTAGTTACTGATGTCGGTATTTAACTGGCTGCGCCTACTATGTTTTTATGATTAAATTTTAAACTTAACTTTTAAATGAGGAAAAATCTATTTTTACTTATAGGATTTGTGTGCCTATATGTAACAGCTTTATGCACAACACCGTTGTATTTATTGCAACCAAATAACCAGTCAATTGATATAAATAATAATCAAACCTTTTCTTGGGTTACTAACCATCAACTTAACAATTATGAATTAAAAATTTACGAATGTGATTACGAACAAAGCACCATATCAAATAGCATTAATTTAGGCGACTACGAGCTTATTGGAGAAAGAAAAATTTCAAGTTCGATGAAAGCTTCTGGCTTAACCTGGGCAGAAAGTTCTGTAGAACCACTAGTTATTTGTGGAGATGAGTTTTTTGAAATTACTGCCTATACAAGCTCCTTTATAAGAAAAACTATGAATTGGCTCTTTAGTTTTAAGGCCTCAACTTATGTAAATTATAAAGGTATTACCCATTTATATAATAATCACTATGGTTTAATTGATGAAGCCAGCGGTAGATTAATGTATCTTAACTTTAGTGATTTATCGCACTCTAATATTAGATATAGCTTAGTACCAAATTATGAACTTAATATAAATATAAGCAATAAAAACGAAGGTATAGAAGGTGTTGCATATAATCAATATAATAATATGCTCTACGTTGCTAAAGAAAAATCTCCTATGCAGTTGTTTGAATTTAAAGCTGCTACAGGTCCAAATTTTACTTCGGGACAAAGTAATTTAGCTCAGCCTTTTAATTTAGAAAATGCAGCGAAAAACTGGGGTATCAAAAACGTTACAGGTTTGTTTCATTTAAGCAAATCAAAAGATATAAATGGTATTGAAGCTTCAAATAATTTATTGGTTTTGAGTAGTGAGTCGAAAGTTTTAATTGAATGTGATTTAAATGGTAATGAACTTAGTAGATTAAATTTAAATGTTAATGGTGCAAATGGTTCGTTAATAGATGCCATAGTTAATGCACAAGGTGTCTCTTTTGGTAATGGAATAATTTATATTTTAACAAGTCCGTCTCCGGAGCAAAATACTTTCACAAAATTTTACTCTTTTATGAATAAAAACTACAAAAAAGATAAAGTTGTACTTGGAGGAACTGTATATACAAGATCAAACATTAGAACAGGTTCTCATACAGTTAGTAATTTTAATTTTAAAGATGATAAAACTTATTGTTGGAATATTGAAAGCTTAAACGCAGAAGGAAAAAAAGTTAGTAGTAAACATTTTTCTTTTGGAGAAAATGCAGAGCCTGATACGGTAAATGAAATTGAAAAGACAATAACGCTCAAAAGCCCTGTAGAATCTACTGTTTACCGACCAGGAGATATTATTGATATTGAATGGAATCAGAACATAGATTTTAAAGTACATGTTTATATTTATAGAGGTTCGACAATATATAGATCACCTGCACTTAGTTTTAGTGGAAGAAAGGTTCAATATGTGATTCCTACTAGTGCGGCTGGTGGAGAAAATTATAGTGTAAGAGTTGTTTCCTCGAATGACCCAAGTGTTTATGCAAGTACCAAAATTATCATTGATAATAGTTCTTTTCCTAATGGCCCAGAAGGCATAAATATAACTTCATCATTTTTAGGTCTTAGCTATTATTCAGGTTCTATTCTGCCCCTAAAATGGGATTTTGATGGTAAAGAAAAAGTTTTAATTAAACTTAAAAACATTAATGGTGAAGAATACAAAATTGGAGGAGAACTAAATAATACTGGTAGCTACGATTTAAAAATTCCTTTTGCACCTAAATCAGGCACATATTACATTGAAATAACCTCGGCCAGCAATAGTAATACTTTTGATAAAAGCGATAATTTTACAATTATTTATAAACCCGCCATTAGCAACGTTAAACTAAGTAATGGATATTTAGGTAATACAAGTAGATATATGCCTGGTGATAAAATTACTTTAACCTGGGATGATGAAATAGATGGCGATGTAATTATACAGTTATTCAATGGATTAAAATGGGTAAGTGGTTTTACAGGAGTAACAAAAAGTGATGGCCACGAGGAAATTACATTAAAGGCTCATATACCAATTGTACATGCAATTAATTACAGAATACGAGTTGTTAGTAAAGATAATGGTAATATCTATGCCTACAGTAATCTGTTTAAAATTGCGAGAACAAAGGCATTTGAGTTTACATCTCCCATTAAAGATACTTACAATCCAAAAAATATGCTTGTTATTAGATGGAAGCAATTGTTAAATACAAGCGAAGCCAGAGTTAAAATTATGCTTCTAAAAAAAGGTGAAATTGTACAAGAAATACAAACAAATACCTCCAACGACGGTCTGTTTTATTGGTTTCCGAATGTGGAAGATGGACATCTTTACAGTATTTATGCAGTAGGTGTTGCAAACGAAGGCCTTGTTGGAGTAAGTCCATATTTTAGCTTTATAGGCGGGCAAGCAAAACTTATGCAACAACCAGATTTTTTAGTTGCGCCAAACCCAGCAACAAACTTTATAAATATTTCGTTTAAAAATACCTTAGATAGTGATGTTTATCTTAAACTCTATTCTACAAATGGAGTTTGTTTAGAAGACTTAAAGGTTGATAGTGAGAATTTACAATTAGATGTTAGCTCTTTACCACCTGGTTATTATATTTTAAATATGAAAAATAATGAACATAGTGTAAATAGAAAGATATTGATTGAATAAATACTTCTTAAAAAGCCACTTTTAATAATTTAAAAGTGGCTTTTTTCTTATAAATAAAACAACTTGCCAATTACTCCCCCAAAAATAAATTCGATTTCTTTAAACAAAGCCTTAATATCACAAAACCAAATATTGCTAAGCCTAACCAAATTGTAAAACCTTGCCATTCCATAAATATTAATTTACCAGTTGCAAATAATATAGAGTAAGTCATTATAATGGTACTTAACCAACTAATAGTAGTGTAAAGCAAGTTTTGTTTGTTTTCATCATTTTCAAAAGGTTTCCATAAACCACTTGGCCTAACACGGTCATAAAATTTTTGAAGATGTGCTGTTGGTTCGGGCTTTGTAAACATAGTGATAACAACCCAACCAACCGTAGTTGTGCTAACTGTAAAAAAGAAAGTTCGTGGATCTTCTAATAAACCTTTTCCCCAAGCCGGATCAAATTTTACAAAAACCAATTTGGCTAAACCATAAGCCACAAAAGGTATTAAGGTTGCAGATATTTCACTCCAAACATTAATACGCCACCAAAGCCATCTTACAATTAATACTAAACCTAAACCAGCGCCACATTCAATAATAAAACTCCAGGCACCCGAAATAGAATTCATTTGTGTAGTAGCAAACAAGCCAAGTAGCATTAATAAAAGCGTTGCAATTCTTGAAGCTTTTACCAACTGCTTATCGCTTGCAGTTTTGTTAACAAACCTATGATAAAAATCATTAACTAAATTACTGGCTCCCCAATTTAGCTGAGTTGAAATGGTGCTCATGTAGGCAGCGAAAAATGCAGCTAACATTAAACCTTTTAAACCGCTGGGTAAAAAATCTTTCATAGCCAATACATAACCCATTCTTGGGTTGTTATCCGCCAATTCTGGATATAAGACTATACAGCACAAAGCTACAATAACCCAAGGCCACGGGCGCAAACAATAATGCGCCATTTGAAATAATAAAGAAGCATAAACGGCATCTTTTTCTGTTTTAGCGCTCATCATTCGTTGCGCTACGTAACCGCCACCACCTGGCTCAGAGCCAGGATACCAGCTGGCCCACCATTGCACTACCACCATTGCAAAAAAGCTACCAGCTCCAATAGCCAAAGCAGAACCGTCGGTAACATTACTTATAGTTGGAAAAAATTGTAGACTCCAGTCGGGTAAATTGCTTTTTAAGTTTGAGATTCCACCAATTTCTTCGGAGTTAATTACAATAATGGCTAAAACAATGCTGCCTGTCATAGCTAAAATAAATTGCAAAAAATCGGTAATAGCAACACCCAACAAACCCGATAATGCAGCATATATGGCCACTAACAACATTAATAGAGCTGTTATAACATAAGTTAATGGTATTTGAAATGATAAAAAGCTAATTGTACCCAAGTTGAAAAAACCTTCAAGCAGCGTAATTAAAGCCAAATTTACAAAGCCAATAATAATACAGTTCATAAATGCGCCTAAATAAACCGCTTTTAAACCTCTTAAAAAGGCTGCTGGAGCTCCTGCATAACGCAATTCAATCAACTCAACCTCTGTTAAAACTCCAGCTCTTCGCCATAAATGCGCAAAGAAAAAAGTAGTTAACAAGCCGCCTGCTAACATATTCCACCATAACCAATTACCCGAAATACCGTGGTTAAATACTAATTCTGTAACTGCTAAAGGGGTATCAGCAGCAAAAGTGGTAGCTACCATAGAAACACCAGCAATATACCAGGGCAAATTTCTGCCACCTAAAAAAAAGTTAGTAATATTGCCGCCAGCTTTGGATGTAAAGGAAATACCAATGGCAACAATAATGCTTAGTAGACCTATTAAAACGATCCAATCTAAGGTACTTAATGAAACTGTTTGAAGCATATTGAAATTATATGTGATAATGATAGGAAATATCTGACAAAAAATTAAGAAATTTACTTTTTTGTAGAAAAGAAAAACCAGACCATAAAATGAGTATTAAAAAAATAGGAGTATTTACTTCGGGTGGAGATGCCCCAGGTATGAATGCAGCAGTACGTTCGGTAGTAAGAAGTGCCTTATATTTTGGCTATGAAGTAGCAGGTATTATGAAGGGCTATTCTGGAATGATTTCTGGAGATATTAAAAGTTTAGATGCCAGATCGGTTGGAAATATTATACAACGGGGAGGCACTATTTTAAAATCTTCTCGTAGCGAAGCATTTCATACCAAGGCAGGAAGGGCAAAGGCCTACGAAAGCTTACAGAAAAATAATATTAATGCTTTAGTTGCAATTGGTGGCGATGGTACATTTACGGGCGCCTCTATTTTTCAAAAAGAATATAACATTCCTATAGTAGGTATTCCGGGTACAATTGATAATGATTTATACGGTACCGATTTTACCATAGGTTTTGATACCGCTATAAATACTGCCATTGAGGCTATTGATAAAATTAGAGATACCGCTATGGCACACGATCGATTATTTATTATTGAAGTGATGGGCCGGCATTCTGGCTTAATTGCTATACAAACTGGCTTGGGTAGTGGAGCAGGTTCTATATTAATTCCTGAAGAAAAAGCAGATACCGAAAAAATGTTAGATAACTTGCAAAAAGGATTAGACCAACAAAAGATGTTTAGCATTGTAGTAGTTGCAGAAGGAGATAATAGTGGTGGTGGTATGGCAGTTAAAGAAATTATTAAACAGCGTTTTAATCAATTTGATATTAAGGTAACTATTTTAGGGCACATTCAAAGAGGTGGTAATCCTACCTGTAACGACAGAGTTTTAGCTACACGTTTAGGGTATGGCGCAGTTAAAGCTTTAAAACAAGGTAAACAAAATGTAATGGCTGGAATTGAAAATAATAAAACACTTTATACACCATTTGAAGATGCTATAAATAACCAAAAAGAAATAGATTTAGATATGATTAAAATGGCCACAATACTTTCATAATGAAAACGATAATTAAAAATGCAACAATTGTAAACGAAGGAAAAATACAAAATGCAGATGTTTTAATACATAATGAGCGGATTGAAAAAATTGCATCAATTATAAATGATGTAAATGCAGAGGAAATAGATGCGACCAATAAATTACTAATGCCTGGCGTAATTGATGATCAAGTACATTTTAGAGAACCCGGGTTTACACATAAGGCTAATATTAATACTGAAAGTAGAGCAGCAGTTGCAGGTGGCACAACTTCTTTTATGGAAATGCCCAATACTAAACCAACTGCTACTACGCAAAAATTGCTTGAAGAAAAGTATAGTATTGCCGCCAATAATTCGCTTGCCAATTACTCTTTTTTTATGGGGGCAAGCAATAATAATTATGACGAAGTTATGCGCACCAACGTGCAAAACGTTTGTGGTATAAAAGTTTTTATGGGTTCTTCAACCGGTAATATGTTAGTTGATGATGAAAGTACGCTTTCAAAATTGTTTGCTAATGCCCCTTGTTTAATTGCTACACATTGTGAAGATGAAAGTAGAATTAGAGCGAGAAGAGCAGAATTTGAAAAGTCGGATTCTTCAGCAGAAATGCATCCCGTTATCAGAGATGTAGAAGCTTGTTATTTATCATCAAGCAAGGCTATTGAATTAGCAAAAAAACACAACACACGTTTACATATTTTACATATTTCTACAGCTAAAGAAACAAATTTGTTTAGTAATGAAATGCCTTTAAAAGATAAGCGAATTACTGCCGAAGTTTGTGTACATCATTTAAGTTTAAATGATAGTTTTTATACAAAGTTGGGTAATCAAATGAAATGCAATCCCGCCATAAAATCAAAATTTGATCAAAATGCTATTTGGGAAGCTTTGTTAGATGATAGGTTAGATATTATTGCAACCGACCACGCACCACATACTTTAGAAGAAAAAGCAAAACCATATAACGAAGCACCAAGCGGTTTACCATTGGTACAGCATGGTTTGCTGCTTATGCTAAAGCATTATAAAGCTGGTAAAATTTCACTTGAAAAAATGGTGGAAAAAATGTGTCACGCTCCGGCAACCTGTTTTCAAATTAAAAACAGAGGTTTTATTAGAGAGGGGTACTTTGCAGATTTGGTTTTAATAGATAAAAATATTAACTATAAAATAAATAAAAAAAATATATTATATAAATGCAACTGGTCGCCTTTTGAAAATGATGAATTTAGTTACAGAGTAAACCGTACTTTTGTAAATGGAAATATAGTTTATACAAATAGTAATGGAATTAACGACAGCATTAACGGCAACAGGTTAACCTTTAATAGAAATTAAAATATTTTGAAGAGATTTATTTTTACTTTAAGCCTGCTGCATTTATTTATTTATATAGTATGTGCACAAAATGGAGTTCGTTGTTTATATGAACATCCTAAAGTAATACCAGCATCTTACCAATTATTTTATAATACAGATAGCATTACAAATTTTGATGTTTCATCTGAAAAACTTTCTAAAAAATTAGAATTAAAATATATTATAAATTACAAACAGCAGATAAAATATATGGCCGAAAGCGGACTAATATACTTTAACTGGCAACCTGTTGATAGCTACCTAAATGACTTGCTTTTTAAACTAACACCTGATAGCTTAAAAAATAAAATTAAGGCAAAGGTGTTTGTTAAAAAAGAAATTGCCAATAATGCGGTTTCAATGCCTAATGGACATATTTACATTAACGTAGGCTTATTAGCTAATTTAAAAAGCGAAGCAGCCTTAGCCTTTATAATTGCACACGAATTAGGACATTATCTTATGCATCATCACATAAAAAACTATAAACAAACCTTACTAATTGATAACAATAAAGACGCTGATTATTACAGATTTACACATAACAATAAGCATTTAGAAATTGAAGCAGATGAAATTGCTTTGGACTTATTACGCCAGCAAAATATACCCATAGATGATGCAGTTAGTGTATTTCAACTCTTACAAAAAAAAGGTAAAGTTTCTAACCTCAACTCTATGCGTTTATATTTTATTGAAAAACAAGTAAATAAGGCAACGAAAAAGCAAACTCAAAAAGAAATAAATTCTCAATTTAATGAAGTTAATTTTGTTTGTAAGAACGAGCACCTAAATGTTTTATTAGAAAAAAAATACTATATAAGTTGTATTCAATTGGGTTTAAGTGCATTAGATGAAAATGATTTTTTTAGTCCAGCTTATTTTACTTCAGAAGCTATTAGACGCTATTTGTTAAGCCATCCAAATAATGAAAGTGAAACCATTGAAGACTTATTTTTAGATACAAATAAAGAACCGATTAATTTTGTAGATAGCATTAGTACTTCTTTTCTAAAGAAAAAACTTTCAACGGTTTTTAAAGAGTTAACATCAATTGAATATAAAGCCCATTGCCAAGAACTGTATTTTACAAATGCCTTATATCAACTAAAACAAACTAAAAATGTAACTTTAGCTAAAGCAGATTTTAAAAACTACTTGAGTAAAGAAAATGTGATGTACAATTCTTTTGCAACGAGTTTATTAAACGATGATCAAACTATACAAATTGAAGATAGTATTAAACCAATAATTTTGATAGATGTTTTAAATAGTTTAAAACAAGATGTTAGTGGTTTTGAAATTGATTTTGAAAGACGAAATCAGTTAAATGAAACATTAATTTCTAAACTAAAGCAATGGTTGTTTGCTAAATATTCGGGCAGTAAAATTATTTTTATTGAAGATTTAATTGAGGCTGACTTTAATACAGCAATAAAATTACAGCATTTTTTTTCTTCTCAAGATACTACTTTAAAGGATAAAGCGTATGAATCAGTTTTATTTTTGCAACCTCATTCTTATAAACTACTTAACAGTTTAGGTGCAAAGTCAATACAATATTTTAAAATTGAAACTATTGAAGGCTTACAACAAAAAAATGAAAATGTATTTAATCCAATTAATCTACCAGCCAAACTTGCTTACTTAATAAATGAAAAACATCAATTTTCTATTATTGATATAAACCTGCAAACTAATGAAAACTGCAACTTTAATAAAAATAAATACAAAGGTAAAATTAAATTAAGTAAAACTATTAATGCCTTAGAACAGTTGATAGATTGAAAAAAATTAATCAATTTTACTGGCATCTACAGTACGATCAATCTTGCGCATTAAACCTGTTAAAACTTTTCCTGGTCCAATTTCATAAAAATGTGAAGCACCATCTGTAATCATATTGCTAACACTTTGCATCCAAAGTACTGGTGCGGTTAATTGTTTATTAAGGTTTTCTTTTAGGTTAGTGGCATTATTTACTGGCATTGCAGTATAATTTTGATAAACAGAACAATTTGGCTCGTTAAAATTTGTATGCTCAATTGCCTTTGCTAAACTATTTTGTGCAGATGCCATTAAAGGAGAATGAAAAGCGCCACCCACAGATAAAATCAAAGCTCTTCTTGCGCCTGCTTCTTTTAATTTTACGCAAGCTATTTCAACAGCAGTCATTTCGCCAGAAATTACAATTTGCCCCGGGCAATTATAATTTGCTGCAACTACTACACCTTCTGTATCGGCACAAATTTTTTCAACTACTTCATTTTCTAAAGCTAATACGGCAGCCATTGTACTTGGTTTTTCTTCACAAGCCTTTTGCATAGCATTTGCTCTTGCGGTTACTAATTGTAAACCATCTTCAAAAGTGATTGCATTGGCTGCAGTTAGTGCCGATATTTCACCTAAAGAATGGCCTGCTACCATATCGGGCATAAAATCATTACCCAACAATTTTGTTGCAATTACAGAATAAATATAAATAGCAGGCTGGGTTACATTGGTGGCTTTTAATTCTTCTGCGCTGCCTTCAAACATAGTTTTGCTAATTTCGAAACCCGAAATATCATCAGCTTTTTTAAACAACTTTTTGGCTAAATCGCTGCCTTCATACATTGCCTTACCCATCCCTTCAAATTGCGAACCTTGACCAGGAAATATATATGCTTTTTTCAATTAACCTATTGATTTACGGTTTATTAAACTAATAAATTCTGCTCTTGTTTTGGTTTTATTAAAAGCTCCTTCAAAACCACTTGTTGTGGTAAATGAGTTTTGCTTTTCTACACCACGCATCATCATACATAAATGTCTGCATTCAATTACAACACCTACTCCTAATGGTTTTAAGGTATCGTTTAAGCAATTTAAAACCTGCTTTGTTAGCTTTTCTTGTACTTGTAGTCTACGGGCAAAAACATCAATTACACGAGGTATTTTACTTAAGCCAACAATTTTACCGTTCGGTATATAACCAATGTGCGCCTTGCCATAAAATGGTACTAAATGATGCTCGCAAAGGCTGTACACTTCAATATCTCTAACAATTACCATCTCACTACTTGGGTCTTCAAATAAAGCACCATTTATAATTGCTTCTGCATCTACCCCATAACCGTGGGTAAAATATTGCATAGCTTTTGCAGCTCTTGAAGGTGTTTTTAAAAGACCCTGCCTTTCTGCATCTTCACCAACACTTTCAATTATATTTGAATATGCAGTTTCTATCTGGCTTGTACTGGCTTTGTCATACTCCTCAGTTTTGGTATAACGATTGCCTTTCAATATTTTATCAAATTTATTCATAATTTAAGAACCAAAGTATTCTACGTATATATTTTCTGTTTCAACTAATTTAATACAATGTAATTGACAACCTTCTAATTTTGATGCCAATACATTCCATATTGCAATAACAATATTTTCTATTGATGGAATGGTGTTTTCCAAAATTTCAACTTCAATATTTAAATTTTTATGATCTAATATATCGGTAACGTGTTCTTTTATTATACTACTTAAAGTTTTAGCATTAATTATTAAACCTGTTTCTTTATTAGGATTGCCTTTTACAGTTACAAATAATTCAAAATTATGCCCGTGGTAATTAACATTTGAACATTTGCCAAATACCTCAAAATTTTTTTGATTACTCCACTCTTTATTGTACAATCGGTGCGCTGCGTTAAATCGCTCTCGTCTTGTTAAATATACCATTATAACATTGCAAATATAAGTCTATTTAAGCTATAGTAAAGCATTCATTTATTTTTTATCTAATAAAAATAAACACTTTTTTAAAGATGAACTATGGCTACTTCGGCTTTTATTGCTAAAAGCCAAAAGTCTTTTTTTGTATGTACTTTGTTTTTTAATGTTTAAAGTTGAAACTTGAAAAATCCAATTCATAATATTATATTTAGCCAAAATAAAGGCTATGCAAGAATATACATTGAAGGTAAATGGTAAAACACAAAATGTTAAGGTAGATAGTGATACACCACTTTTATGGGTGTTGCGCGATGAATTGAACTTAGTAGGTACTAAATATGGTTGTGGCATTGCGCAATGTGGTGCCTGTACAGTTCATTTAAATGGAAAAGCGGTGCGTTCTTGTATATTGCCAGTTGAGGCAGTTAAAGACAAAGCAATTACTACAATTGAAGGCTTGTCAGATGATGCAACACACCCGGTACAAGCAGCTTGGATAGAAAAAGATGTACCGCAATGTGGTTACTGCCAAAGTGGTCAAATAATGACCGCCGCTGCCTTTTTATCAGAAAATAAACAACCAACAAATGAGGAGATAAAAGGCGCAATGCATGGTAATATTTGTAGATGTGGAACTTATAACAATATTAATGAAGCAGTAAAGGCTGCTGCAGAAAAAATGAACTAAATTAAAATTAAGTAAATGAAAACAATAGATCAAAATATAAACAGACGTTCATTTTTTAAAAAAACTACATTTGCGAGTACAGGTTTAGTGCTTGGTTTTAACTGGTTTGCTTTTGCAGGTTTAAGTAAAGTTACAACCAATAGTTTAAACAATGAATTGCATCAGTTTAATGCATTTTTAAAAATTAGTACAGATGGAATAGTAACTATTATGTCTCCAAATCCTGAAATAGGGCAGAATGTTAAAACTAGTATGCCAATGATAGTTGCTGAAGAATTGGAAGTAGATTGGAAAATGGTTAGAGTAGAGCAAGCTCCTTTATCAAATGATTTTGACAGGCAGGTAGCCGGAGGTAGCCAATCTATACGAAAAGGATGGGATATTTTGCGAAACGCTGGTGCAACAGCTAAACAAATGTTAGTAAATGCAGCTGCTCAGCAATGGAAAATTAACGCCGAAGATTGCACTATCTTAAAAGGAATAGTTAGCAACAGCCAAGGTGAAAAACTTAGTTATGGAGCATTAGCAGCTGTAGCAGCCACACTTGATGTACCAGAAAATGTGGAACTTAAAGACTCATCAAAATTTACAATTATTGGATCGGATAAAGGCAATGTAGATATTAAAAAGATAGTTACCGGAAAACCATTGTACGGTATTGATACCAAAAAAGATGGAATGTTATATGCTACAGCATTACGGCCACCAGCCTTTGGGCAAACTTTACAAAGTTTTGACGATACTGCTACCAAAGCTGTAAATGGTGTAAAAGATGTAATTCAATTTGGAGATAAGATTGCTATTTTAGCAACCTCAACCTGGGCGGCAATAAAAGGACAGCGTGCTTTAAAAGCTGTTTGGAATAAGGCAGAAAATGCCGAAAGTACAAATAGCCAAAACGAAGCAATGACAGCTTTGTTTGATGCTGCACCGAAAGAAACAGCCAGAAAAGATGGTGATGTTGAACAAGCCTTTAAAACAGCTGATGAAGTGGTAGAGCGTTTATATGAAGCTCCTTTTTTACCACACAACTGCTTAGAGCCAATGAACTTTTTTGCAGATGTAAAAGGAGATAGTGCAGAATTATACGGCCCAATACAAACACCGAAATGGACACAAGAAAGAGTAGCCGAAAAATTAGCTTTACCAATTGAGAATGTTACTGTTGGAATGTCGAGAATGGGCGGTGGTTTTGGTAGACGATTGTACGGCGATTTTGCTTTAGAAGCAGCGGAAATTTCTCAATTAGCAAAAGCACCTGTTCAGTTAACTTTTACCCGCGAAGATGATATGACAGCAGGTATTTACAGGCCAGCATCTAAGTATATAATAAAAGCAGCTATAAAAGATGGAAACATTACAGCTTATCATTTAAAAGAAGTGGCAGTAAACTCAAATATGTTTGGCTTAATTCCACATTTTTTTCCAGCTGGGGCAATTGATAATTATCAGGTAGATTTTCATTTGTTAGAAAGCAACATTACCACAGGAGCCTGGCGAGCACCTTACACCAATTTTTTAGCTTCTGCAGAGCAAAGTTTTTTTGATGAATTGGCAGAAAGATTAAATATAGATACAGTTCAATTACGTTTAAATTTATTAGAAAAGGCCAAACCAGTAGCAGAAAAGGATAAAGAAATTGAATATTCCCCAGAAAGAATGCAAGCGGTAATTCGCTTGGTAGCGGAAAAGGCAAATTGGGGAAATACTGAAGATGGTATTTTTGAAGGCTTTAGTGCTTATTATTCGCATAATACTCACGTAGCAGAAATTGCTCATATTAAAATGGTGGATAATACTCCATTGGTTGTTAAGGTATTTTGCGCTGTTGACTGTGGCATTGTTGTAAATCCTTTAGCCGCTCATAATCAAGTAAAAGGAGGTGTTATTGATGGTATCGGACACGCTATGTATGGCGATTTAAATTTTGATAAGGGAAAACCTTCTGCAAGCAATTTTCATCAGTTTCGTTTAATTAGAAATTTGGAAGCACCTGAAGTAGAAGTATTTTTTGTAAAAAGTGATGTTAGCCCAACAGGTTTAGGAGAACCTTCTTTACCACCGGCAGGGGGAGCAATTGTTAATGCAATTTATAAAGCTACTGGCAAACGACTGTACATTCAACCTTATACCAAACAATTAGAAAAAGTAGGTTAGAAGTAAAAAAATGTACCAAGGCTTTAGATTGTGCTTTGTCATATTGCCTTATATTGTAGTGTATGATGTCAATCCAAAGATCAACATAAATATTTTGTGCTGCCTGTGTTCACCATTGGTTAATTTTTCCAATAAGCTGTTGGCAATCCCCATACTAGTTACTCGTGTTTCTAAAAATATATAAAATTTGTGTTTAATCTTCACACAACTTTTCCAAAGTTGTTTTTATCAAATTATCAATAGTTTTAGCAGGGTTTTTGCTAAATTGCTTAGTTGCCCTATTGGCGATCATTGCGTTTAATGATATTGCGTTATGCCCTAATAATTTAGATAAACTATAAATACCAGCTGTTTCCATTTCTAAGTTGGTGATGCTTTTGTTTTCCCACTTAAAATTGCTTAGTGTATCCATTAAATGAGGGTAAATTAATGGTAAACGTAATATTCTACTTTGTGGGCCATAAAAACCTGGGTTTGTAATTGTAATTCCTTTTCTGCAATAATCACTAAATTTATTTATTAGTTTTATTGATCCTTCACAAGCATAAAAAGGTAATTTTATTTCATTTTTGGTAAGATGTTTTTTTAAAACAATATTTAATTGTAAATTCTCTAATTGATAAAAATGCATTAGCGTATCAAAACCTATTGCATATTCTGTTGCAATAAAACTATCTAACACTACATTTTTTTGTATTGCTCCACTTGTACCAATTCTAATAATATCAAGTTTTGTAATACTGCTTTTAGGGGTTCGGCTATCTAAATCAATATTAAATAAAGCATCTAATTCATTTAAAAAAATATCAATATTATCGGTTCCCATACCTGTAGAGCAAACCGAAATTGTTTTACTATTAAGTGTTCCGGTATGTGTTACAAATTCTCGATGTTCTTTCTTTAACTCAACAGTATCAAAATATTTGCTTACTTCTTTAACTCTATGTGGGTCTCCAACCGTAATTATAGTAGTGGCTAAATCACCAGGTTTTAAATTTAAATGATAAACGCTGTTGTCTTCATTTAAAATTAGCTCAGTTTCTGCAATTCTATTCAATTAATTTTATTTTAAAGATGTATTGATATTAAATTGAGTTGTGGTAGGGTAGGCCAATTCTAAATCACTATTTTCATCAAATGTATCTAAAATTCTTTCCCAAATTAATTGTTGACTTCCTCTGCGGTTGTAAGGGCTGCAAAGGTATCTAATAGTAAGCATAATACCACTATCTTTAACGTCGGTATATACTATTGGAGTTAGTTTATTGTAATAAATTACATAATCTTTTGTAGCTACTTCTAACTTTTTTCTGGCCTCTTTAGTTGTTTTTGCACTACATTCGTTAGCAATATTGGTTAGTAAAATTTTGCACTTTTTCCAATTGCTGTCAAAGGTAATTAATACAGGTATTTCATTCCAAATATATTCAAAACCTTTAGTATAAACTGCTTGTTGATGAGTAAAAATTTTAGCATTTGGTATTTGAATTATTCTGCCGGTGCTTTGGTCACTATCTATCCAGTTGCCAATTTCATTTATTGTAAAATTGAAAAAGCCAATATGTATTACATCCCCTTTTACACCATTAATTTCTATTCGTTGCCCCACATCAATAGGTCGCCAAAAAGTAAGATAAAACCAACCGGCAATGTTAACTATCGGATCTTTTAAAGCCAGCGCAATACCTGCCGAAAGTATACCAAAATAAGTGGCTAATGAACCCGATTCGCTAATCCAAATTCTTATTAAAACCAATAAAATAAGAAAGTAGCTTAAATAAGTAGCTATTTTATTAAGGCGATATTTTTTTATTAATGGCTCGTCGCTTCGTTGTATAAGGCTCTGGGCAATCTTGCGTATTAACCAAATTACAAAAATAATTATAACACTATAAAATAACCTAATTTGATTAGTTTCTCCTATGCCTATCCATTGCTCAATTGTATTCATTAAATTAATCTACAATAACCATCCAATTATGTCTATCTTCAATTTTGCCGTACTTTATATCATCTAATTCTTGCTTAATACTTTCTGCAATTGATTTATTTTCATCAATAATTAAAGATTTGCTTTTGTAGTTTATCTCGGCTATTGGTGCAACAGAGGCAGCAGTACCCGTTCCAAAAGCATCTTCTAATTTTCCATTATCATAAGCTTCAACAATCTCATCAATAGTAATTGGTCTTTCCACAACCTCAATACCTCTGTCTTTTAAAAGCGTCATTACACTTTCTCGTGTAACACCTTCTAAAATTTGCCCATCTGGTGGTGCAGTATATGCAACGCCGTCAATAATAGTGAAAAAATTCATAGTACCAATTTCTTGTACATATTTGTGTTCATAAGCATCCGTCCAAAGTATTTGATCAAAGCCATCTTTAGCAACTTGTAAGGCAGGGTAAAGCGTAGCGGCATAATTGCCAGCAGCTTTTGCAAAGCCAGTACCGCCTTTTACTGCGCGTACATATTGTTCTGCAACTTTAACTCTAATTTTTTTACCATAATATTTGCCTACCGGAGAACAGAAAATAATAAACTTATAATTTTGAGAAGTACGAACCCCAATAAAAGGATCGTTGGCAAACATATAAGGCCTTAGGTACAATGAATGACCTTCATTTGAAGGCACCCAATCTTTTTCGAGGCTAACCAATTTTTTTAAACTTTCTAAAAACATTTCTTCCGAAATTTCTGGCATTGACATTCTGGCAGCAGACAAATTAAACCTTGCCGCATTTTTTTCAGGCCTAAACAAGGCTACCTTTCCATCAACAGTTTTATAAGCCTTCATACCTTCAAAAATTGCCTGGCCGTAATGTAAGGCTGAGCAGGCAGGGCTTAATATTAAATTTTGGTAGGGCCTAATTACCGGATCATTCCATTTACCTTCTTCAAAATCAACATCAACCATATAATCAGAAAAAATTGCTCCGAATTTTAAATCATCGAAATCAACATCACTTAGTTTTGAGGTTTCAATTTTTTTAACAACTATTTCAAAATCTAATACTTCGCTCATACATTATATTTTTTGCAAAATTACGAATACTGCGACTAAACTACCTGTAAATGAATAAAAACTTTGTTTTAAATTGCAGCCGAATGGATAGCATAAACATTAACCAACTTAATATTTACGATAAAAAACATCAATTTTATAAAACAAATAGTAATTTAAGTTTTGTAGATGAAGGAATTTTAAACCAATTAAAAACGGCTGGCAATAATAAAGCTTCTATTTTAATAATTGTAGATCACCAAATTGATAATTTAGAAACAGAAGATAATATTTTGATGTTAAAAATTTTAGGAGCAGTAAACTTATCAATTGAAAAGGTATTTATTATAAGTAAGCCACAAATACCATTAAATATACTTTGGCGATTTTTAGAAGTAAATGCATGTTTAGTTTTTGGTGTTGAAGCTCAAACCATGGGCTTACATATAAATATTGAAAATTATCAACCTACAAATTTCAATAGTAAAACTATATTATTTTCAGATGCAATTGACGATTTGCAAAAGCATCCTGAAAAGAAAAAATTATTGTGGAATGCTTTACAAGCTATTTTTAAATAGAGTAACAAACAACAGTAAATAAATTATTTATGAAATTAGTTTTTGCTTCAGGCAATAAAAATAAATTAAAAGAAATACAGCAAATTGTTGGCAATCAATTTGAAATAATATCTTTAAATGAATTAAATTTTAAAGAAGATATACCAGAGCCTTATGAAACCTTAGAAGAAAACGCCTTGCATAAAGCTCAATTTATTGCTAATAAATTTAAAGTTAATTGTTTTGCCGAAGATACAGGTTTATTAGTTGAGGCCTTAAATGGTGCACCAGGCGTTTATACAGCTCGTTATGCAGGTGATGAGAAAAATGCAGATAATAATATGAGCAAATTATTGGTAGCTCTAAAAGACAAAAATAATAGAGCCGCAAAGTTTAAAACCGTAATCGCATTAATTTTAGAAGGAGAAGCGCACACCTTTACTGGTGAAGCTTTAGGTGTTATCGCTGAAACAAAATCGGGCGTTGCTGGTTTTGGTTATGATCCTGTTTTTATCCCTTCTCAAAACAGCATAACTTTTGCTGAAATGAGTGCAATTGATAAAAATAAAATCTCTCACAGAAAAAAAGCAACTCAAAAACTCATAAATTTCTTAAATAAATTATGAAAACACCATTATATCCTTATTTTTGGCGTAGGCAACCTTTTTAGTAAGATGTGCATCTAAATAATAGTATTATGGCAAAAATTTCGAAACAACATGTTGATTATGGTTTAGTAAAACGTTGCCTGAAAAGTGAAATTTCAGCTTATAAAGAGTTATATAATAAATATGCACCAAAAATGTTTGGTATATGTTTAAGATATTCTAAAGATTTTCATACTGCAGAAGATATTTTGCAAGATGGATTTACAAAGGTTTATCGAAACTTACAGAAATTTAGATTTGAAGGATCTTTTGAAGGATGGTTAAAGCGTATTATTGTTAATACGGCAATTGAAAAATATAGAAAAAATATTTCTTTATATCCAATAATGGATATTGGTGACTCTGAAAGAGAAGAAGTACATGATAATACGTTAAATCGTTTACAAGCTCAAGATATTATGGATATGGTTAATAAGCTATCGCCTGGCTACAAAACTGTATTTAATTTATATGTAGTTGACGGTTACCCTCACAAAGATATTGGTCTAATGTTAGGCATTAGTGAAGGCACCTCAAAATCTCAATTAGCCAGAGCCAGATATTTGTTACAAGAAATGATAATGAATATGGACGAAAGCTACAGACAAGCTTATGGAAAATAATAATTTCGGTAATAATATTGATAAAGTTCTTAGCGAACGTTTAGGCAACTACGAAGTGGTACCAAATAGCTATAACTGGTCAGTAATAGAATCAAACCTATATCGAGATTTTAAGAAAAATGACTCTTCTCCATTGTTGTATGGAAAATTTGCAGCAATTTTGTTAGCAACTATATGTTTCTCTGTTTTTGCCACTAAATATTTTACAGAATCTTCTAATATTGATAAAAAAAATAATGCTTCTACTATTGTAGTACCAAATGATGATGCATTTTGGAGCTATTTTCAAAGCATTACTCAAAGCCCAGAAATTATAACAAAGGAAATACCTATTATAAAAGAAATTACTAAAGTTGAATACGTTTACAATAAAGATTTTTATAAAATGCCTCCAGCTTACAAATACCAGCCAGCTAATGGAGAGCAAGTATTTTCTTATGAAGATATAAAAAGAATGTTGGCTTTGTATGATGGAGAAAGAGTGCCTGACAACAATGCTATAGCTAACAATAATATGCCAAACGATAGGACAGCTTTTAAAGAAATAGCTGGTATTGGCAGGATAGAAAATAACTTATATAATACTGATATTGACAATCCTCTGCCTTTTTTAATACATCCTGTTTATGGGTTTAATAATGATTTGAGTTTATCACTAAATGGTGGCGGTGGTTCATTAGAAGATTCAAAAGCATTAACTCAGAAAGGAATAAATAACGCATTAAAACAAAAATTGATTAAACGTACTGGATTTCACTTTGGTTTTGGCGGATCTGCATTAAATACCTGGGTACTTAACAATGAACCAACCGAAATTGAAACCAACACCGTAATGTATCCTGTAACGCTTGGTTATCAGTATGGTGGAAATGTTGGTTTTGATTTTAGTACTAAATTTGGTGTTGAACTGGGCATTTACAAAGCTAACCAAGGCCAAAAAATTGCTCAAATCATCAATCTTAAAAAAATAGAAACAGAGTTAAGGATGGATTATGTACATTTTCCATTAACCTTTAAATATAAATGGGAGCAGTATAGCAATCTAACCAAAAATCCAATTATTTTGAATTATATTTTTGGCCTTCAATACAGCCGTATGCAAGGTTATGAAAGTACAGTTAATGAAGGTATTATATCTAAAAATAGCATTGAGAGAACTCAAGATATTGGCTTTTTAATGGGTTTAGAATATGACATCTTTCTAAATAAAAACTATTATTTAACTTTAGGTGCCAGATCGGTTTATGCTTATGATGTTAACGAAGTTGCAAGCGCCTTTAATGAAACAACAACCAACTCCAAAGCAAATAATTTTACTGTAGGTTTAAATGCTTCTATTAATTACTTAATTCCGAATAAGTAGATTTAAAAAATTTTATCTTTCCTTTAAAAGAATATTAAATTTGCCCTTTCAAAATATTTTTATGAAGCAGACATTATGTAGCTTACTTAGCTTGGTATTGGTTATTTTTTTAATGAGCAGCTGTTACCGTGGTCCAGAAGACTTACCAAAGCTGAAAAAAAAATTTCAATCGCAAATTAATCAGTTTGAAAAACAGAAAGAAAATACCGACGATAAAGTAGAAGTGGCAGTAGAAAAGTTAACCTCTTTTCAGCAAGCTATAAAAGATGCTGAAAATGCAGATGCCGAATTTAAAAAAGTATACAACCAATGGCACAAAGTTAATAAAGAGGTAAAAGATTTAAATAAAGAGTACGAACGGCTTAAAAACGATGCTGACAATTTATTTAACGCAATGGAGAACCAAACCAATAGCTTGGGCGATGCTACTACTAGAAATGAATTAAATGGTGCTATTGCCAAAACAAGAGGCAGCTATAATACTACCTTAAAAAATACCGAAAAGGCAGTTAGCAGCTTAAACAGTTTACACGGTGAAGCTTTAGAAATAATAAAAGCTTTAGAGGTTGCAGTTGCTGTGGGCGAAATTGCCAATATAAATACTGGCCTAAAAAATATTGAAAGCCGTGTTGATGCTATTATGGGCGAGCTAAACATAACCATATCACAAAGTAAAGAATTATACGAAACAAGGATTGGGGCTTTTTAAAGTAAGAGAGCTTTTTTCAAACTTCAAATTTGCTCACCTAATCTATCTTACGGTGTTGCACATAGTTTTCCCACTTTTCTAAAACTTGTTGCATATCTTCGGGTAATTCCGAATTGAAGCTCATTTCTTTATTAGTAGTTGGGTGTATAAAACCTAAAGTTTTGGCGTGTAAGGCCTGCCGCGGTATCATTTTAAAGCAATTATCAATGTACTGCTTATATTTGGTAAATACTGTACCCTTTACCACTCTGTCTCCTCCATACATGGCATCGTTAAACAATGGGTGTTTTATATGAGAAAAATGCACCCTTATTTGGTGCGTTCTACCAGTTTCCAATTTACATTCAACTAAGGTAACGTAGCCGTAGCGTTTTATTACCTTGTAATGTGTTACCGAATGTTTGCCAAAGTCACCTTCTGGAAAAACGGTCATTTTTTTACGGTTTTTCAAATCTCTACCAATGTTACCTTCAATAGTGCCGTCTTCTGTTAAATCGCCCCAAACTAAGGCCTGGTATCTTCGGTTTACCGTTCTATCAAAAAATTGTTTAGCCAGGTGGCTCATTGCAAATTCGGTTTTAGCTACTACCAATAAACCAGTAGTTAACTTATCAATACGATGCACTAGGCCGGGGCGGGCATCATAACTTGAGCTTTTTGGCAGGTTGTTTATATGAAAAACCAAACCATTAACCAGCGTACCAGTATAATTACCATAGCCAGGATGAACCACTAAACCTGAGGGTTTGTTAACAATCAACAAGTCATCGTCTTCATAAACAATATCTAAAGATAAATCTTCTGGTATTAACTCTAAAGTGCGGGGTTCTTGTGGCAACAATAATTTAATAGTATCGCCAGGTTTTATTTTGTAATTAGATTTTACTACTTTTTCGTTTACCACAACACAACCTGCTTTGGCGGCATTTTGAATTCTGTTACGGCTGGTTTTTTCCAACCTGTTCATCAAAAATTTATCCACGCGCAGGGCCTCTTGCCCTTTATCCACATCAATTTTAAAATGCTCAAACAACTGATCTCTATCTAAAATTTCCTCTTCGGCGTTAACATTCATAGCTGCAAATATAATATTTAAAAAGGGATGAAGGCATTTGCTAAATAATACTACTAGTTTTTCTAAAGCAAACCCTAATAAACATTTGCTTGTTTAAATTTAAAATAAAATTGTGGTAAGATGTAAATTGAACTATAAAAATTTGAAACTATTACTTATGAAATGAGCAAGTAAAACTTTTAAATAAATTACATTTACAAAACAATGAAAACAAAAATAGTAACTATTCAGTAGACAAACCATTTCATTGTCAGACGTTAGACGACAGACATAATTTGGGTGAAAGAGCGTTTTCGACTTCACTCATCCGAATTTATCTGAGGTTTGATATCGAAGCGGTCTGACTTCTGACCTCTACTAAATAGTTGCTAAAAATATCTATTGCAGTATTTTAACTTCCAGCATCTTTACATCTTCAAACGGGCGGTTGCCGGCATCGGTTTGCACAGCGCAAATTATGTCAACTATTTCTAAACCTTTTACTACTTCGCCAAAGCAAGTATAGTTTTGGTCTAAAAAAGGAGAACCACCAATGGCTTTGTAAACTTCTCGCTGTTGTTGCGTGTATCTTTTTTGATTATTGTTTTCGGTGCTGTTTAAGTCAATATCGGTTTGGGGTTTACCTTGTACCAAAAAAAATTGTGTAGAAGAGGAGTTCTTTTTCGGATTAGCATTATCAGGCGTTCTTGCGGCAGAAAGTGCACCTTTTTTATGTATGTATTTTGGGTTAAACTCTGCGGGAACGGTATAAGGCAAACTTCCAGAACCATAATTTGCACCAGCTACTGCATTTTTACTCTCAATGTCTCCACCTTGAATCATAAAACCTCTAATTACACGATGAAATATGGTATTAGTTAAAGCACCTTGATTAACTATTTTAATAAAGTTGGCTTTATGCAAAGGTGTATCATTATAAAGCTTAACTATAATTTCGCCTTTGTTGGTGTTTATTGAAACTAATGTATCGTCTGCGGTTACGCCTTCAATTTTAGTTAGCTCAACTTTTTTTGAAGCAGAGCAACCAACAAGTAAAATTGTTACAATTAGGCTTAGGCTTATAAATCTCATATCCAAAAAATTAAATTTTAAAACAACAAATAATAGTTAGTTTTTTACGACTTAGCGAGGTTTCCATTTTAGCCCCGATTGTAGCGTTTCCGTTCACAAAGTGACGGAAGTAGCGAAAAGCGGGACCTAAATTTATGCGAGTAATCGCTTTCGCTTCAACATAAACAATTAACTATTATTTGCTTTGTAAATTAGTTTTTACTTTACTACTTTTAATGACATTTTCACGTCTTCAACGGGTCTGTCGCCAGGTGCAATTTGTACAGCACAAATTTTATCTATTACATCTAAACCATCCACTACTTCGCCAAAAACGGTGTAATCTTGATCTAAAAATGGTGTGCCACCAACTTCTTTATAAGCTGCTCTTTGTTCTGCACCGTAGGTCATGTTTTTTTGTTTTTCTAATTGATTTAACTCAGCATCGGTAACAGCTTTACCTTGCACAATGTAAAACTGGCAATTGCTCGATTTTTTTTCTGGATTGCTTGGCCCACCAGTACGAGCCGCAGCTAATGCACCTTTTTTGTGTATAAGGTTTACATCAAATTCTGCATCTACCAAAGGTACATCAGGTAATGAACCACTACCTAAGCGCGCATCTGCCGCTGCACCAATTGATGTTGGATCACCACCTTGCATCATAAAATTTTTGATAACACGGTGGAATAATGCACCTTCAATATTGCCTTCTTCTACATTTTTTAAGAAGTTAGCTTTGTGTTTAGGCGTTTCGTCATAAAGTTTTACGGTAATGTCGCCCATATCCGTACTTATTAAAACCATAGTTTCTTTTTTTTCGCAGGCATTCATTAACATTGCTGCTGCTATTACAAATAATAAATTCTTCACTGTTTTGTTAATTTTTAGCAAAGAACGTATTATTTTTTCAGAAGTTATACCTTTATAATTCAAATATTTGCACATAATTATGATTTGTAAACCATACATTTTATTAGCTTTTATCTTTTTAGCCTTTTTACAGCATAATTATGCTCAAGTAAAGCCTCTAATTGAAATTGATCAAATTTTAGATCCTAAGGGATCTCCTGTAATAAAATATACCATTTATGATAATGTGGTAGACAACATAAAACATAAGATTATTGTTTTTTCATTAATTGACGAAACTTTGAATATACCTTTTTCATTAGCAAACTTTGAGCCTACTATTAGAACTAATGAACAATGGGGTACACAAATTTATTTTAATGAAGATAGCCTGGCAAAGTATAATATTAATTTAAATGATATTGGTGTAAAAATAGTTGCGTATAAACCTGCTGATAGTGCTAATATTGATGATGCTTTAAAATTAGTTAGAGAAGCAGATTTAAAACAATTTATGAGTAAAGTAGAAGGGGTGCGAAGTGCAACTGCTAATACTGAACATTATTTAAAAGTTCAAAATTTGTTTGATAGTTTAAGTACAGCATCTAATTTTAAAAACCTCAGTTATAATTATCCTTTTAGTACCAGGCAAGGTAAAAACTTAGTAGCAGCAAAAATGGGTATTGTAGAAGATAATTCATCTTTACTAATTACTGCTCATTACGATACGGTAAATGGTTCACCAGGAGCAGATGATAATGGTTCTGGCTTTTGCGCCTTATTAATGGCTTTAGAAGTATTGAAAAACTACAATTTTGAAAATACAATTAAAATTGTTGGTTTTGATGATGAAGAGATTGGTTTAATAGGCAGCATTAATTACGTAAACAATAGTATTGAAGCCAATGAAAACTTAAAAGGTGTTTTTAATTTAGAAATGATTGGCTATGCAAGTGATGAGCCCAATACACAAACACTACCATTTGGTTTTGATCTTTTATTTCCAGAAGCTGCAAACTTTGTTGCAGAAAATGAATTTAAGGGTAATTTTTTAAATTGTGTTGGCAATACCGCTTCTGCAGATTTAATTGAAGCCTATACTAATGCAGCCAATAAATACGTACTTAGGTTTAAAGTATTGCCTTTAGAAACACCTGGTAATGGCGAAGTTACGCAAGATTTAAGGCGAAGCGATCACGCTCCTTTTTGGGATAATGGCTACAAAGCATTAATGTTAACCGATGGAGCTAATTTTAGAAATCCTTTTTATCATACCAGCAACGATGTAAGTACGGTTTTAAATTTCGAGTTTATGGCTAACACCGTAAAAGCAACCATTGCTACAGTTATGGAAATGGCAAAACCAATTGTTTATAGCGAAGCAATTGGTTTTATTAGTGATGCCGTAATAGTTGATACAGAAGATTTTGAACAGCAAGAGACAATAAGTATTAATATTTTTGGTTTAGGTGATCGGCAGTTATTTTATTATCAATTACCAAGCAGAATTGAACAAGCTAATTTAAAATTTTATAATTTTAATGGACAATTTTTAGAAAGCATCAAACTAAATACTAATAAAGGTCGTCTAAAGCTTAAAACAAACTATAATTTTCAACGTTTTGCTATTGTTGTTGCAGAAGTTGAAGGTGGTTTTAAATATTTTACAAAAATTATATCGTTCCCTTAAAGCATAAAATATAATATGAAGATTTTTATTACTAAATTTTTTATACTACTTTTTACAATTAGTGTTTATGGCATTGATGATGAGATAAACATAAGCTCTAGCAATGCAAGTTTTAAATGTAGAAATGATATAACTACTTTAAGTGTAGATAGTACTTACGTCGCTTATCTTTGGAATACTGGTGAAATTACGCCAACTATAACTGTAAATACACCTGGCTATTACTCGGTTACGGTAACTGATGAAAACGCCTGCAGTTTCACCTCTAAAAAATTTCGTTTATCAGGTACTGGTAATGGCGCTTTACTTGCTATAATTAGAACGCTTGGAAGTACAGATTTATGCCTTGGCGAAAGTGTTACTTTGTTTGGTAATGAGGGTTTTAGATATGAGTGGAGCAACGGTGATACTATTAATAACTTAATTGTAAATGAAATAAGTAATTATAGTCTCACATTAATAGATTCTTTAGGCTGTAGATCTTTGCCTTCTGATACACTTTATATTACCGTTTTTAATCCAACACGCCCAGAAATAACAGTTACAGGCCCCATAGATTTTTGTAATGAAAATGATGGAACTGTTTTAACAGCCACCTATAACACTACATTTAATTTTAGGTGGAACACAGGCGAAACAGATCCTACTTTAAAAATTATAAATCCTGGCTCGTATTTTGGAATTATTGCTAATAACGATGGTTGTGAAATAATTTCAAGCCCTGTTTTTATAACCCCTCAAAATACAACCGTTCCGGCAATATTATCATCATCTGATTTTATTTTATGCCCAAATGAAGTGTTAACTTTAACAGCGTATTTTGATAGTACTATTTACGATTGGTCGAACGGTGAAACAACTAAAAGTGTTGATTTTACCGAAGGTGGCAACTACACATTAAACTTGGTAGATGAAAATGGTTGCAGATCGGTTACTGCACCCATTGAAATTGAAAAACCTGATATTTATAAGCCAGATATTTTTTCTAACGGACCAACAACTTTTTGTAGCGGTAGTTCTGTAATTTTAAAAGCCGATGCCGATCCAAACCACTTTTGGCAATGGCAAGATGGTTCGCAAAGTTTAGATACGGTAGTGTCAGTATCTAGTATGTTTTACATAACTGCACTTGATTTTGAATCGGGTTGTCGGATAAATTCAGATACCGTTAATGTAGTAGTTGGTACAATTGAAAAACCTATTATTAAATACGATACTGATACAACTCTGTGCCGAGGCGACAGTATTATTTTATATAGCAATCCTTCTTTTGGCTATTTTTGGAATGGCCCTGGTGCTACCGATGCAAACCAAAGAGACCCTTTTTTAATAGTGAAAAAAGCGGGAATATATGAGTTAGCCCACATTAACGAAATTGGCTGTGTTTCTGGTTCTGAACCAATAACTATTATTGTAGATACCCTAAGTAATAAACTTAATATTACTGGTGATTTTAATTTTGAATTAAACGTTTTTGAAGACTACAGTACAAATGCAAGCGAAAATACTAACTTGTTATGGGAAAGCACCGGCGGTATAATTAATTTACCAAATGAAGATACTATTACTGTTTTTTGGGATAACATTGATAATGCAGATTTATGTGTTACCCATACCTCTGAGTTTGGCTGCGAACAAGAGAAAATTTGTGTTAGCGATATTATAATAGATGTTAAAGATGTTTATTTAGATGCTGTTCAACTAACTCCTAATCCGTGTAATTCTATTTTTGTTATAAAAGGAATTGAGCCAGCCTTAATTGATGCTGTGAAAGTTTACAATAGTAATGGTGCATTGATTAATATTAAACAAAATGACAACAGCTTAATATATGAATTTACCAATAATACAAGCGGAATTTATATGGTTGAAATTATTACTAAAAAAAGAACTTACTTAAAAAAGCTGCATAAACTATAAATTAATTTGCATTGGCTAATTAAACTGTTATATTTGTAGTTCTATTAAATATTGGTCGGGTGGCCGAGTGGCTAGGCTGGGCTCTGCAAAAGCTCCTACAGCGGTTCGAATCCGCTCTCGACCTCATTTAAATTTATTAAACCGTTGTAAATCGTGGATTTATAACGGTTTTTTCTTTATGGGGTCGGTGTAAGGGTCGGTTTTTTTCAATATTAGAGTAAATAAAGGCTATTCAACTAACTAAAATGCTTCTACTGCTGACATACTGAACTAACCACAATCTAAAGGCTGCTATCTTTAATCGCTCTTTAAGAAATACCAAAAGAACCAATGCTTTTTAATGAAGGTTTAAAAACTAAATTGGGTAAAGTAATCAGCATAATTGACCTACCCCCATACTGGCAGCAAATGGCGCAATTAGATTAATTATCATTACTGTTATAATGGTCTTCGACCCACCCCATGCCAATAGCATAAATTGCGAAAGTTAGAGGATTTGATAAAAAGGGCTTGCTATATAATATCAAAACTTTAAACGATTACAGAGTAAGAGGGGGCGAAGTAGATGGATGGTTATTAATGCTAATCCAGTTAATTTATCGGAAAATTATTAATTGCAATATGCCGTAAATTAATGGTCTAAGCCCTTCCGCTCCACACAACACTTTTGTTACTACTAAAAATTGACAATAAAAGTGCTGAAACCCAAGCCCTTACTGCATTTGTGGCTCAAAGACCTGTTTTAAAATAATAATGAATGACTATTAAAAGTTTATTGGTGAAATTTTGAAAAAACTTAAAAATACAATCAACAAATAGTAAATCATACACTTACACATCTTGATATTAATTAAAGTACACCCCTTTTAAGAAAAGTGTTAAATTATCGATATACCCCTTATTTCAATCGATTTTACCCCTAATTTGAATCAACTAAGCTGTTTAACATTAAAAGTGTTGCTCAAATTAAAATTGTCCAATAGCCTGTTTTATTTGCACCTTTACGGCTTATTATTTTGGCTTGTTTTAACTCTGCCAAATAGTTTTTAATAGTGCGCTGATTTAAGCCTAATTTTTGGGCTGCATTGCTGGCAGTAACATCACTATTTAAACCAATCATAAAAATTAACAGCGTTTTATTGTCGCCAAATTTATTCCGAATTTATTCCGAACTAAAGCCGTAAACCGAACTCAATTGAGTAGTAAACAATTGATAGGCTTGTTCAAAAAGCAGGTTGCTATTTTCTGGCTTATTGGTAAGCTGTTCTGTTATTCTTTTAAAACCCACGAATTCGAGGGTATTTAATTTAGTATCTTTGAATTAAAGTATTAAAGCTAATTGCACTTTCAAAATTGTGCA
>Ga0209831_1000171_pt1 | contig 58549 bp, 39 predicted proteins | sample Maine_Asex4_meta_FD_187451 | JGI IMG/M metagenome (GOLD analysis project Ga0209831, IMG submission 187451) | Marine algal microbial communities from Maine, USA - Maine_Asex4_metaG (SPAdes) (version 2) | ecosystem: Host-associated > Algae > Red algae > Unclassified | place: Maine, USA | collected... | reverse complement strand
TGAAAGTCGTCGCATTCGTAGAGGTATTGGTAAACGTAACTGTATTTTCATCCAAACTTGTTGTAAAATCCGGAACAGCCAACGGTGCTACTACGATATAATCTGTTTCTGTAATCGTGCTATTTCCCGTTGCGTTGCTTGCTACCAAAGTTACCGAATAGGTGCCCGCCGTTGTGTAGGTTACGGTCGGGTTTTGTTCCGTAGAACTGGCAGGTGTTCCGCCCGAAAATGTCCAAAGCCAATCCGTCGTATTGCTCGTGGAACCATCCGTAAAGTCTACTGTAAATGGCGCGCAACCGCTCGGTTCGCTTGACGTAAATATCGCTTGTGGAATAGAAGCAGTCGTTATGTTTTGTTCCGTCGTTTCCGTTCCGCAATCATTTGTTGCTGTCAGAATAACTGTATACTGGCCATCATTTTGGTAGGTATGTGCTGGATTGGTTTCGCTGCTCGTGGTGCCGTCGCCGAAGTCCCAACTGAAAGTCGTCGCATTCGTAGAGGTATTGGTAAACGTAACTGTATTTTCATCCAAACTTGTTGTAAAATCCGGAACAGCCAACGGTGCTACTACGATATAATCTGTTTCTGTAATCGTGCTATTTCCCGTTGCGTTGCTTGCTACCAAAGTTACCGAATAGGTGCCCGCCGTTGTGTAGGTTACGGTCGGGTTTTGTTCCGTAGAACTGGCAGGTGTTCCGCCCGAAAATGTCCAAAGCCAATCCGTCGTATTGCTCGTGGAACCATCCGTAAAGTCTACTGTAAATGGCGCGCAACCGCTCGGTTCGCTTGACGTAAATATCGCTTGTGGAATAGAAGCAGTCGTTATGTTTTGTTCCGTCATTTCCGTTCCGCAATCATTTGTTGCTGTCAAAGTTACCTCGTATTCGCCATCGTCCGCGTAGGTATGCGCTGGATTGGTTTCGCTGCTCGTGGTGCCGTCGCCGAAGTCCCAACTGAAAGTCGTCGTATTCGTAGAGGTATTGGTAAACGTAACTGTATTTTCATCTAAACTTGTTGTAAAATCCGGAACAGCCAACGGTGCTACTACGATATAATCTGTTTCTGTAATCGTGCTATTTCCCGTTGCGTTGCTTGCTACCAACGTTACTGAATAAGTGCCCGCTGTTGTGTAGGTTACGGTCGGGTTTTGTTCCGTAGAACTAGAAGGGTCGCCGCCTGAAAATGTCCAAAGCCAATCCGTCGTATTGCTCGTGGAGCCATCCGTAAAGTCTACTGTAAATGGCGCACATCCAGTCGGTTCGCTTGACGTAAATATCGCTTGTGGAATAGAAGCAGTCGTTATGTTTTGTTCCGTCGTTTCCGTTCCGCAATCATTTGTCGCTGTCAGAATAACTGTATACTGGCCATCATTTTGGTAGGTATGTGCTGGATTGGTTTCAGTACTCGTGGTGCCGTCGCCGAAGTCCCAACTGAAAGTCGTCGCATTCGTAGAGGTATTGGTAAACGTAACTGTATTTTCATTTAAACTTGTTGTGAAACCGACACTTGGTGCAGTAAATACGGTAATAAAATCATCAAAATTAACAAACGAACTCCCTACACTATTAACTACAGTTAAGCTCACTTCAAAAGTACCAGAATTTTCAAAAACAACCAAAGGATTTTGCTGCGTAGAAGTTGCCGGGCTTCCCCCCTCAAAAACCCAGTTCCAGGAAGTTGCTTCTGTAGATTGATCTATAAAATTAACGGTCAAGGAGGCACATCCGTCAATAACATCTGCACTGAATGCAGCCTGAGGAGGTACCGATAAAAGGACTGTCTGCGTGCTCACATTATCACCACATTCATTTGTTGTAGTTAACGTTACGTCATAGGCCCCAGCTTCTGCATATATATGTATAGGATTTATTTCGTCGCTGGTATTTCCATCCCCAAAATTCCAATTATAATTGATTGCGCCATTAGAAGTGTTAATAAATTGTACTGATAAATCATCTACAATAAAATTGAAATCAGACTCGGGAATGCCCTGTACGGTTATGTAATCAATAATTTCGTAAGCATCAAATCCGCTGGTATTGAAAACATCCAGTTTAACTGAGAAAATACCAGGGTTGGGAAATTGCACTGTTGGATTCTGTACGTCTGAATTACCAGGACTTCCCTCCTCGAAGGTCCAAAACCACTGCATCGGTGAATTGGTGGAGAGATCGGTAAAATCTACGGTCAAGGGAGCACAGCCGGAGACCGGATCACCATTAAAATCAGCCAAAGGAGGCAATACGATTTGAATGGTTCTTGTGATTGTTTGATTTCCACAATCATTAAAAACAACCAAAGTGACATCATAGAAACCACTTTCAAAATAAACATTAACAGGTTCAAAATCGTCACTGGTATTTCCATCCCCAAAATCCCAAAAATAAGTAACTCCATCCTGGGAAAGGTTACCAAATTCTACCAAACCTTCATCAATAAAACTTTCAAAATCAGCTGTTGGCTGAGCAGCAACATTGACGAAATCATTGAGCACTTGCGTATCCGTTCCATTAATATTACTGGCCTCCAGAGTTACCGAAAAGACACCACCACTATTATAAGTTACTGTTGGATTTTGGTCCGTAGAAGAAGCCGGATCACCTCCGGGGAAAGTCCAGTTCCAGGCATTAGGATCATTGGCTGAATTGTCCGTAAACTGAACCACCAGAGGAGCACAGCCACTGGTTTGATTTGCTGAAAAATCTGCTATTGGTGCAGGATTAGTGGTCTGGCAGGGAGATAAGCAATTACCAAGAATAGCTCCGGAATAAGCATTGATTTCATTAGTAGATTGATTAGACCAACAAGTGGAATTATTGACAGAAGGAGCCATGATACAATTGTTGTTATCATGGGTTGCATCGAAATTATGCCCCAATTCGTGTGACGTCAATACCCTTAAAAACTGCGCATTATTGGAAAAATCCTGTAGACAGTGATAGCGAAAGCTGTTACAAACGGCACCAAGCCAGGCAATTCCGATTGTTGAGCCAGCAAAATTCCGATTGGTCCAATGCTGCGCTACATCGTAACTGACTGAGAAACCACCGTCATTTCCCCATGCGGTGAAGCTATTTAATAAAGTTTCTGCATCATCGGAATTGGTCCAGGGATCACAGTCGTTACAAGTAGAAACAAAATTTTCTACAATAACAAAATTCAGATTATTATCAAACTCATCGTCATAATCCATCTGGACGTTGTTCATGACCGCGATATTGTGGTTTTGAACATTCACAACTGAATTTTCATATTTGGTAAACATGGAAAAATCACTGGCAATGGCCATCTCCACATCAAAACAAGGTCCAACGGCAGATAAGGTACTGGAATTATTCTTCTCTTTTCCTGCTTTCTCGATCTGGTCTTTTCTTTGCTGCACTTCGGTCACTCCACAAGTTTTTCCCGTCTTGGGAATGACGTCCGCCTCCTGATAGATGACAAATTGATCGGTTGAAGCACCTTCTATAAAATAAGATAGCGGTTCGATATAATAAGTAGTATTATTGGTCTCTATCAATCCGTAGATAAATCCAGATGCAATGGTCAGGCGCACATCAGATCCATATACATTGGCCAATTGCCCACGATAGGTGATGTTTTTTCCGTTAATTAATTTTTTAATTCCATTAGGCGTAGCCACCCTTAGTGCATAGTGATTACTACGAATATCGTACGCCTGTAGTTCGATATCCCAATTTATTTCCTGATTATTTTTTAATTTAAAATTAGAACGATCCGCCGTACTCACGTGTCGATGCAGCGCTTCTACGGGCAACTGGTAGAGTTGAAAGTTATAAAATTGTTTCTGAAGTACTTGATGAATATTTTTTTCAACTATAGAATTTGCTTGAAAAACGGGGGACTGGGCACTAATTATCGTTACAAACAATAATAGTGTGCAGCTGAAGGCATACTTGAGCATATGTTTAATATTAGTTATTTCCAAAAAAATGCTGAAAGTAGATATCCTGAAACATATTTCTGAGAGATCAACCAAAGATACATAAGAGAATGATAATTTAAAACATCTGTAGCCCTGTAATATAGATTATGTCCTATATATAACACTTCCTTATTTTACAAACTAGACATTTACCTTAAAAACTTGTATTTTTGGGTTAGAATTTTTTAAATGAATAAGATGTTCGTTTAAGGAAATTAATCTAGCCCCTTCTCCCCCTACTTGATTTTCAAAAAAACAAGTCCTAAAGCTGCTTTTATAACCCAATAAGGAATGTTGATAAAATAAATTAAGACACTATGCTTCCTATTTTATCTCAATCTATTTAATCGCCATTCCTAACAGAAATATTCTCACAAAAGCTTATTTAAATTTAAAAAAGATGAATCGTATAATTATTCTAGTAAGTATTCTTTGCTTATTTGCTGTAAGTGCCTGTTATAAAGCAGGGCCAGGAGCCAGTAATCCATGGGAAAAAATTGATGTAAACCCACTTGGACCAGTCAGATCGATGCACGCAGCACCAGTTGAAGTACTGGCCGTTACCGACCAGGAATTTCTCCGAATTGATTCGGACAATCAAGTAGTCGAAGAACGCCCCATTGGCTTAGCGGCTGCTTACTTTGGCAGACCCGTCCTTGGAGACTGGGTTTTTACCCGGTTTATAGAAAAAAATAATCAAAGTGTCGCCGAATTACATCTGGTAAGAAATTCAAATCAAATTTTCGATCTGGCCATTAGTGATATTCAAGGGCCCGCCGGAACAACGATTAATCTAGAAGGAACAGCCGCCAAGGATGTTGGTGCTTTTAATGATAATTCTTCGCAATTGGCATTTCCCGTTGAATTAAATCGACCGGATGGTAGTAATTTCGGGATCGTTATTGTAGATATTACGCTCAGTGGAAACAAAGAAGAATTTGTCTCAGTAGAAGTCGTAAAAGTAGTAGATATTCCTGAAATGAGATCTAATGCTGACCATATGGAAAATATTTCCTTTATCGGCGGAGCTTATTATGTTACCCATAGAGATGGGGGTTTCAGAGTTACTACAGACGGAAACTACCGAAAGGTCGTCAGTGGATGGACACTGGATGTATTTGATAAAGATGGTGCGATTTATATGACTTCTTTTGAATCATTTGATTTTTTCAAATCAGAAAATAACGGTGTAACTTTTGAGCGAGTGGTTACTCCTTCCAGGGCTAGATATGTTTATCAAGCAGACGACCAGTATTTCCATCAGGAGAACAGAGGTTCTGAATTTAAATTGATTAGTGACGACCTTGAGGAGCTACGAGAAATTGTTTATAATAAAGCCATCCGAGATAAAATTAGTAATTTTCCATTTTGGGATATGACTTACATGGGCGGCAGATACTACATCAACGTTAGTGAACAAATCTGGTATTTGGAAGAAATTGAGTTAAAAGAAGAATAACTGAACAAGTCAATCGACTGATAAAACCGGAATTATGCGATCGCATAATTCCGGTTTTTACGTATTAGCTGGTTGCAAAATAACCGATTAAAAATTTCGTGAAAAATTAAAAATTGACAATTGAGCACTTCGGTTCAGTTCTTGTACTTGTTCTAAGCTAAAAAGAACTGTTATCAACTTGAAGAGCATTGTCCCCATTTTGCTACTCTTTTGGACTTCCGTCGCCCTTGGTGCGGTGCCACCGGAAACAGATTACCGGAAATTACTTAAAACACTGGAAACCAGTCTTTTAGAGGGTAACGCCCGTGCACTGCGGGACTTGGGAAGTTTACTGGATAACCCAGAGGTTAGAAACAAAGCCCGTCGACTGATTAACCAGTACACCCTTTTTAGTCCCGAAGAATTTGTGATAGACAACCCACTTATCCGTAACGAATTTCTCGGATTCTATTACGAAGTGGCCGATTCTCTGGTTTATTCTGACCTGTTGGAGGTATTTTATCTGACGGATCCATCTCAACACAAAGTTTCCTACAAAATTACTGCTCCTGAAAAAGAACAGGTTTCCGATGAGTCAGTCTTGCTCAATCAACACATTCAACTGATCGAAAAATCACTCAAAACGTCCAATGATTCGTTGATGCTTGTTGGAGTACACAGGATTGGTATGCTCAACCGATCGGAAGGTTATGATTTTCTCACCAATCTACTTTCAACTACCAAAATTAAAAAATCAAATTTTCTGGATAAAGTAGCCATCTATCAAGCTATTGCGCTGGAATTAGAAGCGTTCGTAGACATTAGCGTCCTAAAAAACCTGTTAAATTTGGTTGGAAAGGATCAATTTTCTTTAGTATTCTCTCAGGAGCGACTTGCCAATCTAACCAACGTTCACTTTGAGGCAAGTGATAATAAAAGTCTGGTCAAAAAATATCAACATCTAATTGATTCATTAACAACAATTGAAGAAATTCGGGCATACGGCTACCAACAGTTATTTGATACTCGGCCCATTTTTTTTACCGATCAGGTTGATTATTATGGACGAATTCTATCTTTATCAGGCAAGTACGACTGGATTGAATATAATGCCATCCGGGACCTTTGCTATCAGGAGCATCCCCGAGCCATGTATTATCTGGCGGGCCATCTATTTAAAATCAGAAAAAAATCAAACAAAAAAAACAGAAAACTGGCAAAAACCATTGTCTCAAAAATTAATCAACTCATTCATCTGGAAATTCAGGTACTGAATAAATCCGAAGAATTTTCAGCCCGTTCCTACCTCACCAGGGATCAAGTAGCCCGTACCAATTATATGATGTACTGGGCGGCACACTATAACGATTACGAATGGGATGGAAACCGGGAATATTTTGTTAATAAAAATGAAGCCATCGAAACTACTCAAAATTACGAGCGGTTGTTTCGTCGTTTAAATTCCCGAAATGACTCCGTCGCGATTGTCTCTTTTATAAAATTAACAGAAGGAGAACCAAATGAAGTAATTGCCTTGTCGGAAAAATATCGGCAAATGTTCAGAAATTATAATCAGTCACTCCCCTCTTTTCAATTTAAGTATCTGGAACAATTGTCTCAGCTGACTTATTATTGTAGAAAAAATGATATTGCTTATCAGCCTTCGGCGGCAATTTTTCGTAAACTGGAAGCCTTGCTAGCCGCAGATGATCCAGTGACCAGAATTAATATTGAGAATGATTTAATCAGGCACCTAACATTAGAAGATATAACCGGCGTAGAATACTGGGCTTGTCTGCAGGAAGGAAAACTGGAGATCAATTATTCTATTGGTAGAATTTTAGACTGGTTCTATTCCGGCACGCTAAAAGACATTCAAAAAAATAATCACCAGCTTAGACTCTACCTGAAAAAGGCAGATATATTTGGCAATATTGGTGCCATCGGTGCATGCAATTATTATTTGAACAAGTTTAGTCTGGAAGATGAAAAATTTCAGAAAAAATTAATGGAAATTCAAAAAACTGAATCCGACGAAGGCATTTTAAATCAGTTGATGCAATTAGTAAACGAACACGACGAAGCGTCTGATAATATTTCTCTGGCTGGCTTTTTAGCAGCTCCAGTTGACATTCATAAAAGAGATATAAAAATCATGAACGGGCCAACGCCAGAAGAATATAAAGAGATTATAAAGGCCATTCGGAATACCGAAGATATTGCTGCGATTAAACGTATATTCTACTATATTCGTCTACACCCCGTACTCGGTTTGGTACCAGACCTTTTTAGTCTTTTGGATGACGATCGGATTTTAATTGAGAAGAGAGGTATCGTTCTTTCGGTCGCTGATAATTTGGCACCCATCATGGAAAGTATTTATAATTATTCTTTTCCAAAAGTAGAAGGAAGAAAAAAATTCGACGTTATTCCCTGGCAGAAAATGTGGGAAGAAAATGGCAAGGATTACGAAACGTGGGCAAGGATATTTTTCGAAAGAAAACTGGCTTCGCTTGCCAAAAGTGAGACACTGGAAATTGAGGATATTAATCAAATAACAACCTCCATTCATTATGGTCCGCTTTATCAGGACAAGTGCTTACGAGCGCTTAAAAAAGTAAAACCTATACGTGACATTCGTAAATTACAAGTCGACCCAAAACTACTTGTCTCAACCGATTTGATTTATTTTGATTCTTTTGCCTTCTCATATAAAGAGCTGGATAATATTCCTAAACTTTTCACCGTAGATCAACCCGGTCGGATGCTTAAGTTTCTGGAATACAAGGCCCGTGATTTTGAGATGATCGATAAGGGAACCTTTTATAATAACCTATTTCGTTCCAGTTGGTTCTTAAGCTATATTGGTAGTGGAGAATTACCACTGCAAAAGGCCGCAGAAATCAAAGCTATCCTGGTCGCTTATTTTAACGAAAACGAATATTTGAGTGAATTTGAGGAACAAGTAACCCAGTTTAACATTGCACAGCTGGAGAGCCTGGGAAAGCGGCTCGACGAACAATTAATGGCATCCATAGACATGAATATCGATCATGCCTCTATGGTCAAAATTCAGGCATCTATTCTAGCCCGAATAAGTTATGAAGATATTCCGATGGTCGTAGCTTTGTTACCACAACTGGCTCCCGAGCTACAGGATCCCAATCGATTTTTTCTGGTAAAAGATTTTGGTTTACCTATTTTTGATCTGGACAGTGATCCAAAACGCAAGGCATTAATTGATCAACATAAAAACCTTTCTCAAATTGATTTTTACCGAAGTTTTTTACGGGACTTTGGGGTTGATTTTGAAAATAAAAATCAGGAATTGGATTTTCAAAAAATTTATAATATTCTTTCTTATGATGCCGCTGCACCTTTCGTGAGTAGTAGTGGAGGAAAACGGGATTATTATACCTACGGTATCATCAAGGTATTGGAACTCCACTTTGGAGACCGTTTGGGTTTTCACCTAAAACTAAATGAATCTCAAACTTTCTATGATTTTTCCAGCAGCAAACGGGCCGCCGCCTGGATGCAATACCTTGAACAGCAGTCGCTCGTCAAGCCAGAAGGGCAATTACCTCCCTCTTTTAATCTTACCAGAATAGAGAATTAACAGAATTTTAAGTCCTTTAGAATATTTCAAAACACTTTCCGCTCAACATTCCGTGGGATATGAGCGTTATGGTTAGGAGTATTATCAGGGAAATTATTTTGCCAATATTTTAAAAGATTCCTTAGGAAAAATTTCCTAATTTCGCCGTAACTTCAACCCGAAATTCTTTAACAACTTACTAAACTGGTCCAGACATGAAAAAAATCACCAGAATTTTCACGCTTTTATTACTTTTCACCTTTATCATTGGTGTATCAACCGCCGACGCTCAGCGCTCAAAAAAGAGAAAAACAAAAAAAGATTCTACGGAAGATTACTTTGACGAAAGTGGTGGATTTGCACACCGACTATGGTATGGTGGCGGGTTTAATGTACAATTTGGTGGAAACCAATTCAGTAGTGAAATGGTATTGGGTATTTCACCAATGGTAGGATACAAAATTAATAATATTCTATCCGTTGGGCCACGAGTTTCTATAGACTATTATGAAATTTTTATTGATGGCAGTAACCCCCGTTACTTGCTTTGGGGCGTAGGTCCTTTTGCCAGAGGTAAATTTTCAGAAACTATTTTTGCTCAGGTAGAATATGAAATTCAGGGAGTCTCCGGACTGAATGATGCATCTGGAAGACCTCAGTCTAATGCAGTACAAAATAGAGAAAATTTTTATCTCGGAGCAGGCTATCAATCTTCAGGTGGCGGACTCCTGGGCTATGAAATCATGGCACTCTATAATTTTCTCGACAATAATGAGCGTAGTATTCCAATAACTTTCCGCTTTGGATTGAACTGGAATTTTTAAAATAGCGTACCTTTGCACTGAAATTCTAAAGCTTTATCATTCTTTAGGAATGTTAAATAAATAAAGTACGATTCTATACTTCCTCTTTTTGGAGCACTCTGCATTTATTTAATCACCATTCCTAAGCTTAACGACTTATATTTTTGTTTAACCAAATTTTAAATTTTCTCAAAATGAAAAAAGGAATAGTTTACACTTTTTTATCGCTTTGTTTGCTTGTCAGTAGCTTTTCACTCCATGCACAAATCAAGACACCACAGCCAAGTCCTATCATGAAAATGGAAACGATGATCGGCCTAACGGATGTAACAATCGAATACTCTCGCCCTAGCAAGAAAGAACGTACAATTTTCGCAGCAGATGGTCTGGTACCTTTCGGCGAAACCTGGAGAACAGGTGCGAATGCTTCTACCAAAATTTCTTTTTCTTCTGATGTAATGGTAGAAGGCAAGGAAGTAAAGGCTGGAAAATATGCTGTTTATGTTGTTCCTGGAAAGTCTTCCTGGGAAGTTATTCTTTACAAGAATACTACGCACTGGGGTGTTCCACGCGAATGGGTTACAGCGGATGAGGTAGCACGAATAAGTGTACCTGCCAAGAACTCCGGTATGGCTGTAGAAACTTTTACGATCATACCAATGAATAATACGCTTAACAGTGCTCAGATCGTAATGATGTGGGACAAGACAATGGCTGCTTTTACCGTCAAGTCTGACGTTGATAAATCTGTTATGAAAGATATTGAAGTTGCCATGGCTGGTACTTCTCGTGGTGACTATTACACTGCTGCGCGTTATTTTTATGACAACGATAAGGATATGACCAAAGCTTTGGAATGGATAAAAATGGCAAACAAGAAAGATGCTAAATTCTGGCAGCTACGTCTTCAGTCTTTAATTGAGGCCAAGATGGGTGATAAAAAATCTGCTGTCGCTACTGCTATGAAATCTATGGAAATGGCCAAGACAGAAGGTAACATGGATTATGTAAGAATGAACAAAAAGTCTATCGACGAATGGGGTGGTAAATAATTTTCATTCCTTAATAAAAAAATCCCAATCAGGCTTTGTGTCTGGTTGGGATTTTTTTTTGATAATGGTAATGAAAAATTAATAATGTACTGTTATCGTCGGGCTTCTAAGCTAGTGGTTCGGTATGTATTTCAAATCGTTAATTTTTCCTAGACATTAAGAACAGTTGATTAGTGATTAGTTAATCGGTCCTCCCAACGCATAGGTATCGCACTCTAAAGTATTTGAAAACTCAAAAAAGACGGTAGAGAAATTTAAGTTAACAGATCAACGCAGGAACAATAAAAGATGCACGCTTATCTTACCAGTACATCCTTTTCATAAAATCCCTGAAGTATCAGACTTACGATGACCGTTATAAAACAGCCAATTAAATTTAACCACAAATAAGCGATACGAATTGCCCCATGGTAATCTAGTAAAAAGATGGTAACAACACAAATCTCACCAATAATCGCTGCCCAAAAAATAGCATTTCCTTTTACTTTTTTTATAAAAAATCCAACAGCAAATACGCCTAGAATCGTTCCATAGAACAAAGATCCTACAATATTGACAAACTCAATCAAATTTTCAAATAGCGAGGCACCTCCCGCAAATGCCAGTGCGGCTATACCCCACATCAGGGTAAATATTTTAGCAGCGCGCAGGTAGTGTTGATCGTTAAACTTGTCTCCAAAATGCCGACGGTAAAAATCTACCGTAGTACAACTCGCAAGTGAGCTTAATTCGGAAGCGACCGATGACATCGCCGCTGCAAAAATGACCGCTAATAAAAGTCCCACCAAACCACTGGGCAGATAAGTGGTCACAAAAGATATAAAAACATAATCGGTGTCTCTGGTTTCGATAGAGGTCAATCCGGGGTAATTTACTTCGTAACTTTTTAATAGCCCTTCGACGTCTTTTCGAATAATCCGATCGCGCCGATCCAGTATTTTCAACTCCTTTTTGACAACGGCAATCTGTGATTCGTCTTCATTGTCAAGTGCGGCAATCATTGTGGTTATTGTGCCTTTTTTCAACTCAAAAACTTCATCAAAATTTTGCTGTACCAACGCAAGGCTATCGCGATATTCTGGTTTACTATTTAGAATTTCTACGTTGGCGGGGTTAAAGTGAACGGGCGGTTTGGTAAATTGGAAAAACATAAAAACCATGATTCCCACAAACAAAACAAAGAATTGCATCGGCACTTTAAAGATTCCGTTAAAGATCAAACCCAGTCTACTTTCCGTCAACGTTTTACCCGAAAGATAGCGTTGTACCTGACTTTGATCCGTTCCAAAGTAAGATAGAAACAAAAAAGTTCCACCAAAAAGCGCTGACCACATATTGTATTTATTATCTAAATCAAATTTAAAATCTACAACGTTGAGCTTTCCCATTTTTCCTGCAACTGAGACAGCATCACCAAAGGAAACTTCGGGAGGAAGCTTATTTATGATCACCCAAAAGGCCACAAATAATCCACACATAATAACAATCATCTGCTGTTTTTGGGTTTGACTGACTGCCGTTGTTCCACCAAAAACGGTATAGGCAATTACGATTACTCCCAATATTAAAATCGTCAAAGATAAACTCCACCCTAAAATCACAGACATAATAATAGCGGGTGCATAAATCGTAATTCCTGCGGCCAAACCACGACCTACCAAGAAAAGAAAGGCGGTAAACTGTCTCGTTTTGCGATCAAAGCGCTGCTCCAGATACTCGTAAGCGGTATAAACTTTTAAACGATAAAAAATGGGTAAGACAAAGACACATAGAATAATCATCGCCAGCGGTAAGCCAAAATAAAACTGCGCAAAACGCATCCCGTCGTCAAATCCCTGACCAGGTGTGGAAAGGAAAGTAATGGCACTCGCCTGTGTCGCCATAATTGATAATCCGATAGTATGCCATTTTAAAGCACGGTCTCCAAGGATATAACTTTCGGTAGTATTTACGTTACGTGTTTTCCAAAAACCGTAAAGCACAATAAATAATAATGTAACGATAAGTACCGTCCAGTCCAAATTACTCATAGGGAAATGTTTTGGGATTTAAGCGTGCGCTTCGGTAAACAAATAAAATAAAAATATCAGTACAACGTGGATGATTAATACCATTGCGTAGATCTGATTCCAGGATTTTAGAAAGGGAGGTTGTTCGTCGTCTTGCATTTGTTTGGATTGTTGAAACGCTTCGTTTGTTGAATTGTTGAATTGTTGAATCGTTGAACTGTTGAATCTGTTGAATCTGTTGAATCTGTTGAATCTGTTGAGGTGAAACGTAGGAACAAGGCAATGCCTTGTTCCTACGTTTCACCAGAAAATTTTATCTAATAACCCGTTTTCTTTTTCAATCATTTTCTGACGCGTAATAAATACAATTCATAAATTGTATTTATTTACCAATAGAAATTAAATTTGTAAATAATCGGTACGCACCGGGAACACCAGCGGGCAATTCTCTAAACCAGGAATAACCGCTATAAATAAAGTGTCCTGATCCGTGCCTGGCAACGAGCAGGCCACCATCATTCGCAGGTTCACCAGGATCATTACTCGACAAAACTGCCTCGTAACGTTCATCCCATTCGTCCGGAAAATACAATCCTCGTTCCTGTACCCAACCGTCAAAATCCGCTGCAGTAATTTTGTTTGGATAATTAATTACCGAATGATCTGGTCTTAAAATTCTTACCTCGGCTTCTTCGGTAGAAACTCTTTTTCGAGACAGCTTAAATGGAAATGGACCCAATTCTTTTGTTTTCAAGCGGTGCGCTGTATTGTACTGTACGATTACGGTACCACCATTTTCTACGTACTCCATTAGTTTTGGCTGCTGAAATTTTATTCTTTCGTTGGTATTGTAAGCACGAATACCAACAATCACCGCATCGTACTTTTTCAGATTGTCAACTCGAATATCTTTGTCTTCCAACAGGTCTACCCGATAACCAATTTGTTCCAGACTCTCCGGTATTTTATCTCCGGCGCCCATGATATAACCAATCCGGTCACCCGCTTTTTTTAAATCAATTTTTACCACTTTTGCTTCTTCGTTTTGAAAAACAGTTTGCACAGGAATGTGGTCGTAGTCGATGATGTTGATTCCTTTGGAATAGAATTTTCCATCCACCATTGCCATCGGACTCACCAATCCAACATCCTGTCCTTCCGGAGGATACAAGGTAAATTTGAAAGTCTCTTCTTCTCCTTTTTGGGGAAGATTAAAATCAATACTCGCCGGCTCCACTTTCCAGTTTTCGGGATATGCCAGTTTTAAGACTCCCTTTAAATTGGCCTGTCCCGCTTTGACCAAGACTTCCACCGAACGACCTTTCTGGTCAGGAAAGACAAATACTTTATTAGTGATATTAGTAAAAACCGGAGGAGTAATTTCAAAGGGACGGTAAACTTCTCCCTTCACCGGATCAGTTTTTTTGAAAACGATATTCCGGTTAAATGAAAAAGGTCGTTTATTAATTTCAAAATTAAACCGAACTTGTAAATCTCTTGGAGTTTCCGCCAAACCAATCAACTTTCGATCCGTCACTTTATACATTCCGTAAGTACCTTTTTCGGTCAACCAATAAGGATTGGTAAATTTTAAATCTTTGGAGAAAGTAATTTTCTTATTAAAAAAAATTCCTTCGTTGGCTACCATTTTATAATTGACCATCGTATCCATTCCTGATGGTAAATATTCTACAGATTTTAAAACCACATTACTTCCCGTTCGGATAATCGCCTCAATTTTCAGTTCCGTACTTTCTCCGGGTGTAGCAGAAAAATCTGCCGCAGTCGCATCTAAAAACATTCCCAAACAATCATGTATCACCGATTGCAGGTCCTCCATTTTTACCTTTTTCCAGTAACTATCCGGCAGTGCTTCGGTCATGGTGTAAGCTTTGACTAAATCCGGTACGCTATTTTGTGGATTTTCGTAATCGAAATTTCTACCCACATTCTCTATCATTTTTCCGATGGGCGCTCCACCTTTCAAACGAGACCAGGTCGTGTTGATACCCGCGAAAGGATTTTCTTTATCTGTTGGTTTATCCCCTTTTAAAAATTCTAAAAATTCCTGCATAGAACCACGAGCAGGTGTAGAACCCATTCCCTGGCATTTGTGCATCGACCGACTTTCTGCGGCAATTTCATTATTAGATTTTCCTTTTAGTGGATAATAAGCCCCGATGTCTACACTGAGTAAATTAGTTTTATCCGCTTTTGCGAAATTTTCCCGGCTACCGTAAAACCACCAGGAAGTATTGAAAAACAATCTTTTGGGTTGCCATGGCTGTACATATTCAAGTTGGTCAGGATAAGCCTTTGGGTCGCCTACCAAATCAAAAGCTTCGTAAGATAAAACGGCAGAAGATGTATGATGGCCGTGGGTTTTACCAGCAGACTTGTGGTCAAAACGATTGATGATAATATCGGGCTGAAAATTTCGGATGGTCCAGACCACGTCAGAAAGTACGGCATCTTTGTTCCATATTTTCAGGGTCTCATCCGGGTGTTTGGAATACCCAAAATCCGTGGCTCTGGTAAAAAACTGTTGTCCACCATCAATGGACCGCGCCATCAGTAATTCCTGCGTTCGCATGACCCCGAGTAATTCTGCCAACTCTGTTCCAATCAGATTTTGCCCACCATCACCGCGTGTCAACGAAAGATAAGCAGTTCTGGCGCGCATTTTATTAGAGAGCCAGGAGATCATTCTGGTATTTTCATCATCTGGATGGGCCGCCACGAAAAGTGCGGAGGCCAGAACGTTTAGTCGTTTGATATCATCGTGAATGTCGGCAGCGGTAGTCGTCACAGGTTTTTGTGCGGTTAACAATCCGACGGTTAGGAGACAGCAACTAAAAAACAATATTTTTTTAAAAGGAAAGCGCATAAATCTATTTTTTAATAAAAATTGCCAGGAAGTAATAAAGTTGTCTAAAGATCAATAAAAGAAACCACTGCGAAAAATAACCAATTTAAAAGTAAACTGGTTTATTTTAGAATGAATTTACTATAATCAAGACCATAAAATTAGCAACTACCCACCAAAAATTACGTATTATAAAATGACCAGAGAAGAGAAATATGTCTGAATTTGTCAGAACATTCGTATCTTTGTTTTAAAATCAGACGCTTCTCAATTCTAAAGGCACGCTCTGCCAAAACATACCGAATAATACAAATTATTGACTGTCAACAATTTAAACAAATAACTCATGCTGTTATTCGTTTTTATAACTAAAAAAAGTCAATTTAAAATCACTTAAAATTAACCTGGATATGGCCAGAAAGAACAAGTATGTATGCATTCATGGACATTTTTATCAACCACCCAGAGAAAATGCGTGGTTAGAAACAGTAGAGTTACAAGAGTCCGCACAGCCTTTTCATGATTGGAACGAGCGAATTAACTTTGAATGCTATGCACCCAACACTGCAGCCCGTATAACCGATGGCGATCAGTTTATCACCAAGATTACTAATAATTATACCTATATAAATTTTAATTTCGGTCCTACCCTCTTGTCCTGGATGAAATCTGCCGATCCAATGACCCACGAACGAATCGTAGAAGCAGACCGCGCCAGTCAGAAAAAATTTGGTGGGCACGGTTCGGCTATCGCTCAGGTTCACAGTCATTTGATTATGCCATTGGCCAACGAACGGGACAAAGAAACACAGGTTATCTGGGGTATACGCGATTTTGAATCCCGTTTTAATCGCTATCCCGAAGGAATGTGGCTGGCAGAAACTGCGGCCGATACGGATACGCTCGAGGTGTTGGCGAAGCATGGAATCAAATATACGATCCTGGCTCCACAACAGGCCAAAGCATTCCGAAAGATTGGCGACAAGGACTGGAAAAACAAAGAACAATATGGTTTTGATCCACGGCGTCCTTACAAGGTCAACCTACCTTCGGGCAGGTCGATGTCCCTGTTTTTTTATGATGGAAACGTAGCGCAGGATGTGGCCTTTAATAAGTTGCTCAACAACGGTCAGGCACTGGCCAACCGTTTGATGGAACCGTTTGATAATAACGACGAGCCACAACTTTCGCACATTGCTACCGATGGAGAAAGTTATGGACATCATCACCGTTTTGGCGAAATGGCACTCGCATCCTGTATGGAGCATTTCAAAACAACCGATGCCGCGACGATTATTAATTACGGTTACTACCTAGAACTTTTTCCACCGGAATACGAGGCCCAAATTCATGACAATAGTTCCTGGAGTTGTGTGCATGGCATTGAGCGCTGGCGTAGCGATTGTGGTTGTAATACGGGCGGAAATCACGGTTGGACACAGTCCTGGCGGACGGAACTTAGAGATAGTTTGAACTGGCTACGGGATGAGATCATTCCGATTTATGAAGAGGAAGCAGGGAAATTACTACGCGATCCCTGGGCGGCGCGAAATGATTTTATTGAAGTGATGCTGGATCGAAATGATGAGGTAGTAGACAAGTTTTTAACAAAGCACCAAAAGCATAAACTAACGCCCGAGGATAAAGTACAAGCCATGCGACTTTTGGAGATGCAAAGGAATGCCGTATTGATGTTTTCCAGTTGCGGATGGTTTTTTGATGAAATCAGTGGTCTGGAGACCAACCAGATTTTACAATATGCGTGCCGGGTGTTATACTACGCCAAGCAAGTGGGCGGTGTAGATTTGAACGGTGGCTTTGTGCATCGCTTATCCAAAGCAAAAAGTAATGTGTATGCAGATGGTGCATTTAGCTATGTAAATCATGTTTTACCAACCACCGTTAATTTAGAAGGTGCGGGCGTTCACTACGCGGTGGCCTCTCTTTTTGAGCAGCAGCCCGAAGAGATGGAGTTGTTTAACTATCATGCAAAAAGTAAATATTTTAAGCGCGAAACTGCCGGAAAGTTAATCCTTAATTTTGGTCGGACGATCATGAAATCCAAAGTTACATATTCTGAAAAGCCTTTTAGCTTTGTGGTCCTTTATCTAGGTCAGCAAAATATTATCAGTAGTGTTTCTTTAGATATTTCCAAAGAACGTTTTATGGAAATGGAAAAAAGGATTTCCAAAGCATTTCACGCAAATCAGCTGGGAGATGTTATTGTAATTATGCAAGAATACTTTGGTCGCGAAACTTATTCTTTCCAACATTTATTCAAAGACGAGAAAAGAAAAATTCTGAAAAAGATTACCAAGCAAAATCTCGAAAATGCAGAGAAGTCTTTTAGGAATATTTACAATGACAGCTACCAGTTGATGTCGAGTACCTTACAGAGTGGTATTCCTATTCCGAAAGCGTACAACAACGTAGTTCAATATATTGTAAACGCAGATCTGCATCGGTTTTTTACTTTTGAAAAACTGCGTATTTCTGAATTAAAAAGGCTGTCTAGTGAATTGAATAAATGGGATATTCAACTGAATAATACGGACTCTTTTAAGCTTGCAGCGGGTGAGCGAATTTTTTACGAAATCCGTAAGATTGAGCATACGGATATTCCAATTCAGGAACTCGATTTATTGATCGAAATTTTGGAAACGCTGCATACAATGGGCTTTGATCCAAACATCTGGAAGAGCCAAAACTTGTACGCCAAAATTCATCGAAGCTTCCGTAAGGGGCAAAGAAATTTCCCTGATAATAAATGGAAAAAGAAATTTATCGCACTGGGCTACCTCCTAAAATACCGTAGAGAAATCAAGGTATTGGCTAAAGTCTAGTGCCTCGGGTACTAAATTAGTATGTATTTCAAATTGTTAATTTTTCCTGGACATTAAGAACAGTTGATTAGTGATTCGTTAATCGGTCCTCCCAACGCATAGGTATCGCACGCTAAAGTATTTGAAAAACTCAAAAAAGACGGTAGAGAAATTTAAGTTAACAGATCAACGTAGCAACAAGGCATTTCCTTGTTTTTACGTTGATCTGTTAACTCTACTTTCTATCCCAGGGATCATTAAAAAGGAAAATATATGCTTGCCCCGCTTCATCTTCCCGCGTTACTGATATCCTGGGGACTGGTTGTCCTTATTTGGATTATTCAATTGGTACACTATCCTAGTTTTCATTATATTGATGCTGCTAAATTTATTGATTTCCATAATCACCATTCCAAGTCGATTACCGTAATCGTAATGCCACTGATGCTCGCTGAATTAATAATTAGTTTTTATCTCGGCTATAAAAGCGGGTTCGCACCAATAGAATCTATTGCCCTGCTAATGGTGATCGGTATCTGGTTAAGTACTTTCATAATTCAGATTCCATTACATGACCAACTTAGTGTTGGTAACAATACTACGGTTGTGAATAAATTAGTAAACACGAACTGGATTCGGACTTTTCTGTGGAGCGCGAAAGCTATCTTGCTTACGTGGGGATGGACTTCTCTTGATTAGTGGATGGTAGTTGAAATAACTGAGCCTCGCCTGGTTAAACTCTTTCGTTAAAATTATTTCTCATCCCTTACCCTTTCTTCTTGGTTAGCGTAAGATAAAATAATGGAATAATCGTAACGATGGCTGCAAACAAATAAGTTCTAAAAAAGTAATTGTCATTGTTATCATATATCCAGGCGGAGACCAACGCTCCTACTCCAATACCAATTTCGAGGGCAATATAAAGGGTTGCTGTGCCACGGCCACGGCGCTCTTCTACACTTAAGTCGATTACCCACGCAAAGACGGCCGGAGAAACGACTCCCAGGGAAAATCCCAAACAACCAGAAGCGGCAAACAAATGGAACGCTGAGTCCGCCATTCCCATGTATAAAAGAGCGGCGGCGGACATGACTGTACCGACTTTTATGACGGGAATTCGTCCGTAGCGGTCTGCCGATTTCCCCGCCACGAGTCTGGAGAGCACTGAAAAAACAGTAAAACTGGTAAAGAGCATTCCTCGGTTTTGGATACCTAAAAAATCACTCTGGTCAGGTGAGATAGTAATCAACACCCCAAAATTAAGATAAATACAAACTGCGACAATGGCGGCGGGTATCACACTCGGTTCAATAATCTCGCTGGATTTTATTTTTAGAATAGAAACCCTAAAAGGCGCTTTGTTGACCAGTGTTTCTTTCAATCCAAATAGCATTAAGATAGAAATCAACGCGATAAACGAAGCAATGTAAAACATATAATCAGGAGCGTAGTTGATCGACAGCCAACTTCCCAGGGGAGGAAACATCGAGGCGCCTAAATTCATACTGACACCAATCATTCCCATCGCTTCTGCTCGTCGTCCTACGGGCACAATATCCGCTACGTAAGCAGTAGAGGCGGTGGGTCGAAATCCGGTAGAAAAACCATGTAACAATCGCAATAACATAAAACCCGCAACGCTGGTCAGGAGTGGGTAGGCCAAACTACAAATCACACAAACCATTGTTCCAACCACCATCACTGGTAATCGACCAATTGTATCCGTCAGTTTACCGCTAAAGGGTCGCGAAAAAGCAGCCGTCAGGGTAAATAATGCGATGATAAACCCTTTATAATCTTCTCCTCCCAGACTGGTCAAATAAGCAGGAAGCTCGGGAATAATCATATTGAAACTGCCAGAAAACAAAAGCTGGGAAAAGCAAAGTAGAAAAAACTGAAAAGTATATAATGGCTGATTCTCTGACATTCGCGAAAGTAGTCAAAGTTGGTACGATAATCAATGAATTCTTTAGATTTAAAATTTGTATTTTAGTATTGAAATTGTTTAAAATTCAAATAGAAAAAGATGGCAGATAACAATCATTTCAAAGTTTACGAAGGGGTAGATGAACTGTATATTAAATTCAAATGGTCGAGGGCAGCAGGGATTGCAATCGGTATTTTTGCAACCTTTTGGAATGGTTTTTTGCTGACCTGGTACACGGAAGCTTGGGCTGGTGGAGCGCCCCTGATTGCTTTTCTTTTTCCTATTCTGCATTTAGCGGCAGGAATTTTTATTGGACATCAAGCACTGTCCATGCTTTTTAATCATACAGAAATCACGGTGCGTCAGGGACAATTGTCCATTGAACATCGACCCATTCCAGCCTTCAAAGGAGCTAAACATTATCCAACTGCTGAAATTGATCAATTCTATATCAAACAAAAAACGGGAAGTAAAGGAAGGAAGTACTACGAATTTCGTTGTAAAATGATTGACGGAAAAGATATTAAGTTGATTAGCCAAAATGGAATGAGCGTAGATAAAATGCAGGAACTGGAAGAAAAACTGGAACGCTATATCGGAATTATGGATCAGCCAATAAAAGGAGAATACGGAAAGACACTTCCAACTTTTTCCCAGGACAAACTACTACTACCCCGTCGGCAACGAAAGACGGACCTTCCGCAAGCGGCTCGCTTTGTTTATGGTCTCAGACCTAATCAGCATATGATTTTGCACGACGAAAATTTAACCGTCAGACACGTCACTCAATTTGACTGGAAGGATGGAAACACCGATAAATTAATTCAACTGACCGACGAACTGGATAAGGAACATCTCATCTACCTAAAACAAAACAGAGGTATTATCAGCGCGGCCAAAGAACGGGAAATGAATGTACTCGAAACCCAGCATATTTCTTTTGACATTCACCAGGCTCCTCATAAAATCGAAGTAAAAGGAGAACTATACTTACTCGAACAGTTGATGGAGGGAAAATCTTTTTTGTCCAATACCGACGGTCCAGGGCAAGCCAACGTATGGATCTACCAATCTCTGGATCAACAAACTTATATTCGAATAACAGAAAACGAGCGCCTGCTAAAATGGCACCAGGGAACGCCATTATTACTTCGGGAAATTCTACCAGCAGAATACAGGGCGCTCGACCGGATGGATGGATATGATCAAGAGGATTTTGTGTAGTAGCGCAAGACAACCCCCACACCATTACCACCCCAAATGAAACAATGCGTCACCTGCATTCACCACAGGAGCATTGTTGTGACCAACAATATAACCGTCTCTTGTTGCCAACACCCGAACTTCCTTATTACCGTGTGGACTGTTAATTACGCCGAGTACTTCGCCTTTACTGACCTTTGCACCGGACGCCTGCATCCACATAAACATACCGGATTTTTCCGCTCTCATCCAGGTGAAATCAGAAAAGTATTTTGGTTTGTGATGAGCGGGTGTATCGGTCTTTGACATCTTTTTTTGAAACAATAATCTACGAATTCCTTTCACTCCGTGCTCCATCGAAAACCCATCAAAACGCAGCGACTCTCCTCCCTCATAAACCAGTATCGGAATATTCATACCCGCTGCGGTATGCCGCAAGGTTTTGTTTATATTCTTTTTTTCCATCAGATAAGGCGCCGCAAATTGTTCGGCCAATTCTCTGGCTGCAGCGTCTCCCGTCGTATACCGAACTTGAGGATAATTGTACCGACTACTGCCCCCGGTATGAAAATCTACCCCGAAATCTACCAAAGGAAGAATCATCTGACTGAGCGTTCGGGCCACTCGACTCGCTAGCGATCCGTTGGCACTACCGGGAAAAGAACGGTTAACATCTTTGCCGTCTACCGCATCTCGGGAAAAATTAATAAAGCCATAAACGTTTAACAATGGAATCGCAATTACACTTCCACATTCAAGTTGCTCAAAAAGACCATCCGCTACCGAGCTTCGAACGATCTCTACCCCATTGATTTCATCTCCGTGCAGACCTCCCATAAATAAAGCGGTGGGACCCGGATTTTTGCTTCTAAAGACGTGGACCCAAATGCTAATAATTGTCCCGGAAGGTAGCTTGGCGACATTGAGTTTGATGAGTTTATTTTCGCCGGGTGCGACGGTGGTTTTGTTTATTTGGAATGGCATTTTTTTTTGTTGTTTAATTGTTGAATCGTTTAATCGTTTAGGTGTTTGATTATTGAATCGTTGCGTTGCGCTGGAAGTTGACTGGTTAACGAGCAAAAAGTAGAGGATTTGTTTTGTACTCAAATTATATTTATTTTTTTGCAGCTACTTCTGTTTCGATAAATTCGATAATCTGAGAAGCGATATCTACGCCCGTGGTTGTTTCGATTCCTTCCAGTCCGGGAGAAGCATTTACCTCCAGTATCAGCGGACCGCGTTTTGACTGCAACATATCAACGCCGGAAACATGCAATCCCATTACTTTAGCAGCTTTAAGCACTGCGGCTATTTCTTTTTCATCTGGTTTTACAATGAGGGAAGAACCTCCACGGTGGAGATTGGAACGAAACTCACCGGGTTTAGCCCGACGTTTCATACAAGCGATGATCTTGCCGTTGACGACAAAAGCCCGGAGGTCTTCTCCCCTCGCTTCTTCAATAAATTCCTGTAGAACCACCCGTTGTTTGGTTTTATAAAAAGACTCAATTACTGCCTCTGCAGTATTTTGGTCTTTGGCTAAAATAACGCCCATCCCATGGGTGCCACTCAATAACTTTATCACGAGCGGTGGACCGCCGATCTGACGAATAATATCCGCAGCATCATAGGTAAGATTGGAAAATACGGTCTTTGGAAAATCTACTCCCGCCATGGCCAGCAATTGTAGACTCTGTAACTTATCACGCGATTGTGTCAGCGCCACCGAAGGCGTTAAGGAAAAAACCCCCATCTCTTCAAACTGCCGGATAATAACCGTTCCGAAAAAAGTAGCCGAAGAACCAATCCTCGGAATAATTGCATCAATATTCACCAGCGCCTGATCTCTAAACCAAACCATCGGCTGACCCGCTTCGATAGAAATACTACATTCTGTGTAATCCAGAATCCGAACGTAATGTCCTCGCTTCTGGGCAGCAAAAAACAAACTGCGCGTAGAGTAAAGTTCGGGTCCACGGGAAAGGATTAGGATATTCATTTTTAAGTGTTGAGTTGTTTGGTTGTTTAATCGTTTAATTGCTTCAACGTTGGAACAGGGCAGTGGCTTATTCCCGGGTTTTTCTATTTTGGCATTTTTTTTAAATATTTTCAAAGAGTCATGCCTGATTTCATTACTTAGCGACCTGAGCTCAAGATAAGTTTTTTTCTTATCTTGTTGCAAATTTATTAATTCTTAATTCTGAAGATAATTATATTATATGCGCCACACTTCTCCCGATCCAGTTATTTTAAATGATCCTAAAGTTGTTAATGGATGGGCCATGTTTGATTGGGCCAACTCTGCTTATGCATTGGTAATTACTACGGCGATTTTTCCTGGTTATTTTAACGGGGTGACCGATAAGGAGTTCTCGCTGCTTGGCATTGAGATGACCAACACTGCACTTTTTTCTTATTCTATTTCCTTTTCGTATCTGATCATTGCGGCGATGTTACCGTTGCTTTCAGGAATTGCAGATTATGGTGGAAAGAAGCTGGCGTTTATGAAACGATTTACTTATCTGGGATCGATCTCCTGTATGCTTTTGTTCTTTTTTACAGGAATGGATAATCTGTGGATTGGACTAGGGGGATTCATTTTAGCAGTGATTGGGTTTGCGGGTGGACAGGTTTTTTATAATTCCTATTTACCAATTATTGCGTCGGAAGATCAGCTGGACAAGGTGAGTGCAAAAGGTTTTTCTTACGGATATATTGGTAGTGTAATTTTATTAATTGTCAATTTATTAATGATCAGTTTTCCATCTTACTTTGGATTAGATAATTTGGTAAAGAATTTCCCGCAGATATTTGGAGAGAGTTCAACTGCCTTGGCAGCGCGATTTTCCTTTGTGATGGTAGGTGCCTGGTGGATGGGGTTTGCGCAAATTCCATTTAATCGTTTACCGAAGCAGGCGCAGGTCGGCAAGGTCGACAATTTACTCTCAAAAGGTTACGCGGAATTAAAAAAGGTGTTTCAAAAAGTAAAAAAAGAGACCCATACCAAACGGTTTTTGATGGCCTTCTTCTGCTATAGCGCGGGGGTACAAACTGCAATTTTTTTGGCTTCTACTTTTGCGACTGATGTTCTCGGATTTTCAACCAATGAATTAATTATCGTCGTTCTAATTTTACAGATTGTAGCGATTGGAGGAGCTTATTTATTTGCGGCCCTTTCGGGAAAATTCGGCAATAAACGAACCTTGATTTTAATTTTAATTATCTGGAGTCTGGTTTGTATGGCGGGTTATCTGGTACAGGATAAATCAACTTTTTACGCTGTAGCGGGTGGCGTTGGTTTGGTGATGGGCGGGGTGCAGTCGCTGTCGCGATCAACGTACGCTAAATTTATTCCGGAGGGCTCGGATGATACGGCTTCTTATTTTAGTTTTTATGATGTGTTGGAGAAATCAGCGATTGTGATCGGTACCTTTGTTTTTGGTTTTATTGATCAGATTTTAGGGGGTATGCGAAATAGTATGTTGGCGTTGGTGGTGTTTTTTGTGATCGGGATTTTGATTTTGTCAACGGTGCGGGTTGGGCGGGGGACGGTGAGCGGGAGATAGGCGGACGATGGGCGGACGATGGGTGCTCTTCTAGTGGTGAGGGCTTTCGGTGGGCGGACGATGGGCGCTCTTCTAATGGTGAGGGCTTTCGATGGGCGGACGATGGGCGATTTTCTAGTGGTGAGGGGGACCATTCAATAATCTGTGTCTTCTCTCTTACGATAGCATTGCGTAGCAAGAGACTAATTAACCAATCTACGGATTAACTGATTTACTGATGAGTCCACGCGCGAAAACACTTTTCGGATTAGCCTCAACAATTATTTTTCCTACACCAGTTCTTCCTCTTTCTTCCCCATAAACTTCAACATCACCCATCTTTTCAATCGATACGCCAGCCAGTACATCACCGGAATAACCACCAGCGTCAAAAAGGTCGCAAAGACCAAACCATAGATCACCGTCCAGGCCATTGTTCCCCAGAAAGCGGCATTGTCTCCACCAATAAAAAATTCCGGATCTAGCTCGGTAATCAGGGTTGTAAAATTAATATTCAATCCTATGGCTAAGGGTATTAATCCTAATACTGTTGTAATCGCCGTCAATAAAACCGGACGCAATCTTGTTGCGCCCCCTTCAATTACCGCAGCTTTTACGGCTTCTGTATCCATCTCGTTCATGTGTGCCTGCCCGGCTTTCTCACGGACACGCTGTACGACTAAATTTGTGTAGTCAATTAGTACAATGGCATTGTTTACCACAATTCCCGCCAGGGAAATTACCCCGACACCGGTCATAATGATCACCAGATCCATGCCTGTGAAGACGTAGCCCAAAAAGACACCGATGGTACTAAAGATGACTGAAATAATAATGATAAAAGGAGAAATAACGGAATTAAATTGTCCCACCAAGATAATAAAAATCAGAAACATAGCCATCAAAAAGGCCGAGGATAAAAAGGCAATTTCTTCTGCCTGTTGTTCTTGTCCTCCGGCAAATTTATACGTAAAATCTTCCGGCATCGGAAAGTCTTCTAGTGCTTCCCTGATTTCTTCAACCACTTCGTTGGCGTTATAAGGTTCTATTACGTTGGAAGTTACACTAATCATTCGTTCTTGCTCTTTTCGGTTGATGGAGCTATAGGTAGATGTAAAACTGATCTCTGCTACCGTAGAAATCGGGACTTGAGTAATTCGCCCATTAGCAGGATTCCGGAAGGTAATTTTTTGATTTAATAAATCATCAATACTATAACGGTATTTTTCATCCAGTCGCAGGGTGATTGGATAATCGTCTTCCCCGTCTTTAAACTTAGAGACCTCTTTTCCAAAAACAGCCGTTCGAATTGCATCCGCAATCGCATAAGTAGACACACCGTAACGACGAGCTGCGTCCCGATTGATATTCACGGTCATTTCCGGTTTTCCAATATTTACATCCGCTTTTAATTCTTCGACTCCCGCAATATTTTTACCGTTGATATAAGCGATTATTCGTTTGGATAACAACGCCAGGGTATCGATGTTTTCTCCTTGTATTTCAATAAAAATGGGCTTCTCCTGTGGTGGGCCGGATTGATCCTTATCTACCGTTATTTGTACACCGGGAATACCCTGTACGGATTCCCGAATTTCTTCCATGGCCTTGGCCGTAGACAATTCTCCGCGTTCCGTTGAGGAGACAAAAGAGACCGTCAACCGCGCTCGGTTGGGAGAGGCCCCGAAGTTGGGTCCGGCATTTGGATCAGAGGTATTTTCTCCAATTTGTGCGAGAACGGCCTGAACAATTCCACCGTAAGGTTCAACTACTTTAGTGACCTTGGCTTCTAAATCTCGCATCGTTGCGTTGGTCGCTTCTATGTCTGAACCCAAGGGTAATTCGACGAAAGCATTGACAAAGTTTGGATCGGGACTTGGAAAAAATTCTACTTTGGGCATATTGGCTCCTAACAATATAAATGTTCCAAAAAGTAATCCAATGGTTCCCAAAAAGATCCATCCGGGCGTCATTCCCCGTAAGGCAAAACGGATAAAGTTATTATAGCCTCTTTCGAGTAATGGCAAAAAACTGTTCTGAAAAGCGAAGGCGGCCGGACGTAATAAAAAGAAGTTTAGCAGGCTTACCAATATCACAATTCCCAAAACGTTTCTCGCCCATATAATATCAGAAAAATGAGCACCTACCGCTAAAACCAACATGATCAGTGCACCAATCAAAACATTACGCATCTTGCGATTACGCTCCACTTTGGAATCGGCGCGTTCGTCAATTTTTATAAACACAGACGTAATCACCGGATTGATCACCAGGGCAACAAATAGCGAAGAGCTCAACACAATAATCAGCGTGATCGGTAGATAGCGCATAAAACTACCCATTAGTCCGGGCCAAAAGATCATTGGAAAAAAGGCGGCCAACGTAGTCGCCGTCGAGGCAATAATTGGTAAGGCAACTTCTCCCGTCCCCAACTTTGCCGCGTCGATATTGCTGTGTCCATTTTGTTTAAAACGATAAACATTTTCGACTACTACAATCGCATTATCCACCAACATTCCAAGGGCAAGAATCAAGGAAAACAATACCACTGTATTTAAGGTGTAACCAACTAAATTGATAATTAAAATACCCATCAGCATGGATAGCGGGATGGCAATTCCGACAAACATAGCGTTGCGTAATCCCAGAAAAAACAATAATACCAGAACTACCAAAATGACCCCGGAGATGATACTGTTTTCCAGATTCGACACCATATCTCTGGTAGCAACCGACTGATCGTTAAAAATACTTACCCGTATTCCTTTCGGTAAATAAGTGCGTTTCGCATTGCGAATAATTTCTTTAATTTTATCGGAAGCCGTCAGTAGATTTTGCCCGCTCTGTTTGATAACATCCAGAGAAATAACGGGTAATTCGTCGGCCCGTGCAATACTTGTTTTTTCTTTAAAACCAAAAGTAACTTTAGCAATATCCCGTAAATAAATAGGGTTTTGGTTTTCTGCTTTGATAATCAGATTTTCTATATCCCGGACCGTTTCAAATTCTCCAATCACCCGGATCGTTCGACGAAAGTCGTTGCTAACCAGTTCTCCACCCGACATCGTAATATTCTCGGATCGAATGGCATTTTCAATATCATTAAAACTTACCTGGGTAGATTCCATATTTGGTAAATCAATATCAATTTTCACCTCGCGTTCCTGCGCACCTTTCATATCTATTTTGGAAATCTCCGTTAGTTCTTCGATTTCATCTTCCAATAATTCTGCGTATTCTTTTAACGCTTCGTTGGGATAATTTCCGGAGACGTTGACGGTCATAATCGGAATTTCGGACATATTGATATCCAGTACTTCGGGGTCCCGGGTCAGGTCGTTGGGTAATTCGGACCTGGCCTTATCCACCGCGTCTTTTACTTTTCGGGTGGCTACGTCCAGGTCTACGTTGGCCTGAAACTCGGCCACGATCAACGAATAATCCTGGAGAGAGGACGAGGTAACGTTTTTGATTTCCGAAACGGATTGCAACTCTTTTTCGATGGGACGTGTAACGAGACTTTCCATATCCGAAGCCGAGTTACCAAAGTAAACGGTGTTGACATAAATCTTGGGCCAGGGAATTTCCGGGAAGGCTTCCTTTGGCATTGTATTATAAGAATTAATTCCAAAAAACAGAATCATAAACGTCAGAATAAAAATACTGGTACTGTTGTCAATCGCAAAAGACGATAAACCAAACTGACGAAATTTTTCTTTTAAATTTTCTATTGGAGCGTTATTCATTTTAATTGCTGTTTGCTATTTGTTATTTGCTGTTTGCTTCCCTCAACCGTATTAACTTTCGCGGCAAGCAAAAACAGGTAGCTTTAAAAATAATTCTTTGCCTTTGTAGGTATTACTTACTTCACTTGATCACGTTAGCAAACGATAGAAGAGGGATAATGGCCAACAGCCACAACCTACATTAATTCAATTAATTCATTATCGGCAAGACCTCTCCCACCTTCCACGATGATCTGATCTCCTATTTTCAAACCTTCGGTAATGATGATATTTCCTTCGGAACGTTCCCCCGTTGTTACGTAGACTTTTTTTGCATAAGCACCATCCGGACCGTCGCCTTTGATGTATACGTAATCTTTTCCCGATACTTCCTGCTGCACCAATACCAATGGAATGGCTACGGCATCTTTGGCTTCAAAATCTTTCAGTTTCATAATGGCCATGAGATTTGGTTTGAAGATTCCTTGTTTGTTAAGCAATTCTACCTCCGCTTCAAAAGTACGATTGGCAGGATTAATACTTCGACCAACGGATGATATTTTTAAAGTACGATCTTCGTTGATTGCAGGAAAATGTATCTCTACTGTTTGGCCACGTTTTACAACGGGTAGGTAGCGTTCCGGTACGTCGGCAATTACTTTTACTTTGTAGGTATTCATAATTTTCACAATCGGTTCACCAGGACCAGCGACTTCTCCAGCTTCTTTCATAGACATATCCACTACCCCACTGATCGGTGCATAAACGTTGGCTTTGGTCATTTGGAATGCAGCCGTTTCCATACTTTTTTCAATTCGCTCTTTGTTATTTTTTGCCTGGAGATACTGAATTTCTGATCCAATATTTTGTTCCCATAATTTAGATTGTCTTTGAAAAACATCTTCGGCTAAAGTGAGCGCCGTTTGTAATTCGCTAATTTGCTTATTGACAGATTCCATATCTACCGTTGCAATTAATTGTCCTTTCCGTACATTTTGTCCTTCGCGTACCGCCATATTGGTAATTCGTCCCCCCGTTTCGCTACTCGCCATAACCGCATCATCCGCTTCTACCACCGATTGAATTTCTACAAACCGACTCACATTTTCTGCTTTGATGGTATCAATTTTTACCGCTCGGCGACTTTCCTTTTGTTGGGTCGTATCCATCTCCATGATTTCCTCTTTCAGCAAAGTGATGTCTGCTTGTAACGCTTTGAGCGCCACTCTTTTTTCTTTGATTAATGCTTTTTTTCCGGCCAAATCATCCGGCCATTTATCTGCTCCGCCTTGTTGACAAGCTGCAAAAACCAAAAGGGTGAGTATGATGGTTAACGTGTATTTCATTTTTTATAGAAATTTTAATGTTATCTTTTTACTTGATTATTTAACAGTGGTTTGCAAAGAGAAGCGTTTCAACATTCAAAATCACTTCCCCAACACCGTATCCAGTTTCTGTTTAGAAAGTAATAATTCGTAGCGTGCCTGAATAAAATTTTGTTGTGTTTGGTAGAGTGCCTGTTCCGCCTGTGTAACCTCGATGCTCGACCCTACGCCGGAGCGATATTTAATCTGTGTAGTATCATATATTCTCTGAGCCAAGGCTACATTTTTCTCCTGACTTTGGGTTCGTTCGAAGGCGGTCAGATATTCGGTTCGTGCGTTGGTGACTTCCAGTTGAATAGATTGTTCTAATAATAGAATCCGTTTCCGGTCAATTTCCATGGCAATTTTTGCCCGTTGAATTTTTGCTTTTTTATTCCAGCCATCAAAGATTGGAATATTGGCCCGCAACCCAGCAACGGAAGTCGGCACCCAAAATCCATCTTTACCGAAAAGTGAATTTCCCTGATAGCCGTATTGATAACTTACAAAACCAGAGACAGAAGGCAAGTATCCGTCTTTGTTAACTTTGATATTATATTCGTGGAGTTTCATTCCCGTTTGGGCAACTTTATATTCCGGTCGGTTGAGATAATTTACGGGAGCCGTCAGCTCTTCGTCCGTAGCGAGTTGGAGCAAGTCGTTCAGGTTGTCCGAGATAGACAATTGTTCGTTTACCGGATAGCCCATGACAAATTTCAAGTAATTAAGCGCGAGTTCTTTTTGTCGGGTGAGGTTATTGACTTCTGTTTTTAAATTAGCGAGAGAAAGTTCCAGGCGGTCCACGTCGAGTTGTTCTACAAATCCAGCTTCATAAGTGGCCCTGGTTTCCTTTAGCATTCCTTCCAGGTTGACAATATTTTTTTTCAGAATTTTGAGATTTTCGTCAACGATCAGTGGTGGAAGATACGCAGCTACGACCTGGTCACGGACCGTACGCTCCTGCGCAATCAATTCCTGACCGACATATTCCTTAAAAGCTTTAGCTGCTTTAAGGGCAGTAAAGTAACTGCCATCAAAGATTAGTGCGTTCAGATTCAACCCCGCATTAAAACTATTTTTGAGAACAAAAGTAGCTTGATTAGAATAGTCAGGAGGTAGCATTCCGGTGGCAGGGTCAATGGCAAAAACCTCAAACTGTTTTGGCAAAACGGAAACAGGTACCCGTAAATAATGTTGAAAATCAATCACTCCATCTAAGGTAGGAATTCCCGCCGAGCGTCGTTCAATAATCTGTGCATCCGCATCGGTAATATTGTCTTTCGCAATCTTTACGTTGAGACTATGCGCACTGGCGTATTTGACCGCTTCCATAAGACTGAAATCAATATTCGTTGATTGTGCAAAAACAGCACTACTCGAATAAAAAAGCAAGAAGATAAAAGGTAATTTTCTCATTCGTGTTTTTACTTAGTATATTTTTCAAATAGTTTTAAACCCTTCGGCAGTGCGATTCCATGAAGATGGTAATGCACGTATTCCAGGTACAATTTTTCTTTATTGTAATCCTTGAGTGGAAAAACGTCTTCATCTACAATCAACAGGGTTTTTCCAACGTATAATTTGGCAATAATATCTGTATTCAAATTTTTTCGGTAGAGTCCCTCCGTAATTCCCCGATCAAGGTTGGTTTTTATCACTGAATATATATGATCCTGATGTAACCCTTCCATCATGCCCCAAATGTCACCATAATATTTTTGCATATCGTAAAGTGTCGTTGGAGATACTTCCCGCAACAATCCCGTTACATATCGAGCAATACCGATAATTTCATCCACCGCGTCTTTACTCGTCGCCACGATCTCATTGATGGCGGCCTCTTCTTCCTGAATATGTTTTTGGAAAACTTCTCTGATTAAGTCCCGCTTATTTTCCACACATTGATACAACGTCTTTTTTGATATACCGAGTTGCCGGGAGATGTCGTCCATTGAGACACTCTTCAGTCCATATTTCATGAACAACTCATGTACTTTTGCTAAGATTGTTGCTTTTGTCATTGGTCTGTAAACGCTGGAAACTTTATTTTAGTTTAAAGTTTCCCTGGTTTTTTCCCGCAAATATAATCTTTTTTCTTTCAAGAAGGAAACAGGTGGCATATACTTATTTGTATAGTTCCTGTAATATAATGATAACAATATTTATATTAGAATCTCATTGGATCATCAAAAATGAATTGGTAATTCAGGGTCTTTTTCAGATAGTCATTACCAATAATTTTGAAAGGACCAGTGCCGCCATCGGATAAAAATTCGGGGATTTCAAATCCGTATTTTTTGGCTTGTGTGGTATAGAAATCACGCCGATTGGGTGACTGAGTAGCTACGCAATGAACGATTTTTCCGAATACTTTCTGATCAATTATTTTTAAAATAATATTTATCAAGTCTGTCCGATGAATCATATTGACAGGCGCATTTCCGTTTGGAATTTCTTTTTTACCCGCTAGAAAACGTCCCGCCATCCGGTCTCCTCCTACGAGTCCTCCGGGACGAATGATGGTGGTCTTAAAATCAGATAAGGATTGTAAATATTTTTCTACTTCCCATAAGGCTTTACCAGAATTGGTGGTCGGCTCCGGAATGGTCTCTTCGTCTACCCTACCCTGCGCATCACTAAATACGCCCGTCGAACTGACAAAAATGCAGCGCGTCACGCCCGCTTTTTGCGCAAGCGAAATCAGGGATTTTATTTTTTCAGGAAAATTATTTCGAACATTCGGATCCCGACGACCCGGTGGAATATTGATCAATAAAATATCCGTTTTTAGAAAAGGTTCGATGGCATCGCCTTCCGGTCCGGTCGGTAAAAGATGGATAAGAAATGGATTTATTCCATCATCAGACAACATCTTTATTTTATCAGGAGAAGTAGTAGAGGCATTGACGGCGTAGCCAGCTTCCAGCATTTTTTTTGCCAATGGCCAGCCCAACCAGCCTGCTCCCAGAATCGAAATTTTATTCATAGACATATTCATAACAGCCAATATCCGGTTTTTCCATATCGCGCATTACCCCATCCAAATCCAGTGGTAAATCCGGAATAAATATTCCGCTCTCTTCCGCAATGGAAAGCGTATCCAGGTGAAAATCTTCTTCGTTGGCATCAAAAAACAAAGCGTCACTTCGATCGTACGGAATACAGTTTTCACAATCTGTCAGGAAATTTGGATATTGTTCCGGCATCAATATTTCTTCCAGTTTAATAATACAATTTTTAAAACTATAGAAAAAATCGGTATCCTCAATTTCGATTAAACTAAGCTCATCTTTACCCGATCCTACTAAAATACAATTTTCGACGGTCGCATCAATTCGGTTTCTAAAAATATTTGAACATGGTGGAAAACCGGTACACAGTCTATTACTTAAACTCAACGCCGAAGCCGCCTGATCACCATTGCTGATGACTGTACAATTTTTGAAATTATAATTTCCACCGTAAGTCATCCGCATCGCCGTAGCTGAATTATTATACAACAAACAATTATTTGCGTTGATACTAGAATGAATTCCAAATAACCCATGCGAAGCAGTATTAAAAATTTTACTGTTATTGACTTCCAACGTGCCCGCCGAATCTACCGCAATACCCAAAGAACTATTTTTAATATTAACATAGTTAAATTCATTATTCTTACTCCCCGCTCCTAAAATAATTCCAAACCACTGACCAGAAATATCCGCAAACCCTTCTTCCAGTCGATCCCCCTGAATGGTAACGGGTTCTTCGAGTGTACCATTAATCTCTATTCGTCCGCGACTGGTCGTGATGATTCTTCCATCATTAAAAAACTGGCGCATATTTTCTGCGTCAATAAAGTCCTCCAATCCACCATGCACGTAAATATCAGTACCAGGCGCAATAATTAAATTACAATTGTCGATGACCAAACTACCAAAAATCACGTAGGGCTTGGGATCATCCCAGACGACATCTTCCCCGTTACAATCAAGTACCGCAACACCACCGTTGTTAAAACGATTGGGGATATAGTTCGCATTTTGTCCCCAGGCTTCGAGGACTACATTTTGTGCATTTCCATTGGTAAGAAAGCTTAAATCTTCCTGGATAACGTAAGGACTTTCCGAAATCCCCTGATCTGGATCTACGGTTACCTCCGTAAAAATATAGATACTGTCGTTGGGTGGAATCTCCACATTGGTGGCATCTCCGGGCAGGCCGTCTACATTGATCCGAAATTTAGATTGGTCGCCGCGGGCTAATTTAATTTCCGAAATTTCGATGGTTCGATCAAGGCTATTATAAATCTTGACGAAACGAGTAGCAGATCCCTGCGCAGTAAAGACGGTATCGAAGCGTAATGTGTCGACCGAAAATCCCAGGATGGCATCGTCACCGGTATAAATTTCGGATTCTGGGATACAGCTATGGAAAAGGATGGTGAGGAGAACGGCGGTAAAGAGGAATATTTTTTTCATATTTTTTGATCAAATTTACTTTGACTTTGCTCTGCGGTCTTGCTTTAACAAACATTGAGAAGACTATTAAAACGTAGTTTACGAGATCAGATTGCAAAAATAAGCTTTGTTGGTATATTTTACTCTAAAATAGAGCGGTAGTTGCGTTTTGACGACGAATCGTGTGGGAATAAAGTAATATTCAAATAGCGAATAATGTACCCGTAAAGACAGTGGGATCAGGTAATTAATCCTACCTTTGCCCCTCATTATCAAATGCTTCCATTCAGATGAATCCAGTAATTATTGACGTGGTGATACCTGCTTTTAACGAAGAAAACTCAGTGGGTCGGGTTTTACAGGATATCCCTGCCGACCTGGTAAGGGAAGTGATTGTGTGTAATAATGCGAGTACCGATCAAACGGCGGAAGTGGCCAGAGCCAACGGTGCCACGCTGGTACATCAGCCAATCCGTGGTTACGGAAATGCTTGCCTGAAAGGGTTAGCGCATATTGCCAGGAATCCTGTTCCACCAGATATAGTGGTTTTTTTGGATGCGGATTATTCGGATTATCCGGAGGAAATGTATCAATTGGTTGCACCGATTATGAAAGACAATATGGATATGGTCATCGGCTCACGGGCCCTCGGTGAGATGGAAGCAGGCTCCATGACGCCACAGCAAATTTTTGGAAACTGGTTGGCAACAAATCTAATTCGCTTTTTTTATAAATACGAGTTTACAGATCTTGGCCCTTTTCGAGCCATTCGATATGATCAATTATTAGCCATTGACATGCAGGATAAAACGTACGGCTGGACCGTAGAAATGCAAGTCAAAGCAGCCAAAATGAAAATGAACTGCACAGAAATTCCGGTTACTTACCGTAAACGGATCGGTTTCTCAAAAGTATCAGGAACAGTAAAAGGAACGATCCTGGCAGGGCATAAAATTTTATGGACTATATTTAAATTATTATAAAATGATCGTAATCAGTTACGTACTCTTTGTGATCTATTGTATGGCATTGACCTATATTACCTGCTTTTGTTTATTACAATTTCATTTATTGTATTTTTATAAAAAGCACCATTATCAGGAAGCTAAGAATCCGATAAGTCCTCCAGAGGAACTTCCAAAAGATCTTCCTTTTATAACTATACAATTGCCTGTTTTCAACGAGCAGTACGTAGTAGAACGATTGGTTGATCAGATTGTCAAACTGGATTATCCAAAAGATAAATTTGAGATTCACTTGCTGGATGACTCTACGGATGAAACCATTGAGATCAGCCGTCATAAAGTAGCGGAATACAAAGCCAAAGGATTTAATATAGAATTGATTCACCGAACGGATCGCTCGGGTTATAAAGCGGGTGCGCTCAAAGCAGCCATGCACCGCGCGAAAGGAAATTTTATTGCTATTTTTGATGCGGATTTTTTACCCCGTACGGACTTTTTAAAAGCGACCGTTCCACATTTTAATAATCCGAAAATTGGATTGGTACAAACACGTTGGGAACACATCAACGAAGACTACTCTGTCCTCACCCGTCTGCAAGCGATGCAACTCAATGTACATTTTACCGTGGAGCAGCAAGGTCGCAAAGCCGGAAACTGTCTGTTACAATTTAATGGAACTGCGGGCGTTTGGCGACGGAGTTGTATTGAAGATGCGGGCGGTTGGGAAGCAGATACGCTGACAGAAGATTTAGATTTGAGTTACCGCGCGCAACTCAAAGGCTGGGATATTTCTTATCTGGAAAAATTTGGTTCTCCGGCAGAATTACCTGCGGAGATGAATGGCTTAAAGTCTCAACAATTTCGCTGGATGAAAGGCGGCGCAGAAAATGCGCGTAAACTGTTACCTACTATTTGGAAATCAGATTTAACTACCCGAAAAAAACTACATGCGACCGGACATTTGATGGGTAGCGGCGTTTTTATTTGTATTTTTATTTCTGCGATTATCAGTGTGCCACTCGTCTCTGTTTTACACACCGTAACGATGGGCGTTGATCTCCGATTCATGGGTATTTTTCTATTAGGATTACCAGCGATTCTAGCCGTGTATTACGTAGCGAATGTGCAGGCCGAATTAGCGAAACAACCTTTTCTAAAAAAATTGGTAAAATTTATTTTTCTGTTTCCTGTTTTTCTGGCGCTGTCCATGGGACTTTCTTTACACAATACCATCGCGGTGATTCAGGGCTACCTGGGTAAGCAATCTCCATTTGTGCGTACGCCAAAATTTAATATTAAAAACATCAAGGACAGTTTTAAAAAGCAGCAGTATTTGGGTCGGACGATTTCCTGGACGACGTTGTTTGAGGGGTTTTTGTCATTATATTTTTTGGGTGGGATTCTTTGGGGACTACACATTGAACAAAACACTTTTTTAATTTACCATGCGATGTTGATGATCGGGTTTGGGACGATTTGTTTTTACTCGGTGCGGCATGTTAGTTTTAAGTAGGGAGGTTTTTGTTAGCGTTTATTTCTCGCAAGACTTGTGACGCCGTAGCGTTAGACGCAAAGGCAGAGACCTTTTAATGTGTACATCTTTTCTGGTGAATTATTTATCTATTGATTTATGTTGTAAAATGGCCAGCAGTTTAGTGTTCAATTTTTTGGCGGGTATTTTTTTCCTGGTAATCATTACCTTTCTGGGTTATTATCCGCAGCAAGAAGATTTTAGCTATTTGCTGCCTGGTTTTATGGCGGCTTTTGGTATCTATTATTTTTGTTGTAAAAAATTAGCTACTCGACAAAGCTTGGCTTTCTGGCTTGGAGTAGCCGTCGTAGCACGTTTCCTCCTTTTGTTTTCGTTTCCTAATTTATCCGACGATGTGTATCGTTTTATCTGGGACGGAAGATTACTTAATCAGGGAATTAATCCATTTGAGCAATTGCCTGGTTATTATCTCTTGGCAGGTAACGAAGTAAGCGGTATTACCCAATCTTTATTTGACCAGCTTAATTCTCCCGAATATTTTACGGTGTACCCTCCGGTCTGTCAAGCTATTTTTGCGGTGAGTATCTGGTTGTTTCCAGACAGTATTTTGGGAACGATCATTGCCATGAAATCCTTTTTCCTGATTTTTGAAATGGGGACATTGTTTTTAGGTATTCGCTTGCTGGATCATTTTAAGCTGAATAGAAAAAGAATTTTGTGGTACGCGCTTAATCCGTTGATCATTTTGGAGTTAACGGGCAATCTGCACTTTGAAGCGCTGATGGTCTTTTTTCTGACGGCGGCGATTTATTTTTATGTGAAGTCTGGGATGGCAATTGGCTCCCCGCACCTCGATCCTGAAGGAAGCCTGATGCGCAGATATCCTTTGGGAAACTTACTTTTATCAGGGGTCATGATGGGAATGGCCATTGCGACCAAGTTGTTGCCGTTGATGTTTTTACCTTTTTTTATTAAGCGGCTGGGTTGGAAGAAAGCGGTGATCTATTTTGGGGTGATTGGGGTGACGGTAGTGGCCTTGTTTGCGCCTTTGTTTAGTTCCGTTTTTCTGAATAATATCGGTTCCAGTATTGGTTTGTATTTTCAGCGATTTGAGTTTAATGGGAGTGTGTATTATTTGCTGCGGTGGTTGGGGCAGCAGCTTTCGGGGTATAACCAAATTCGTATTTTAGGCCCGGCACTCGGACTGATTATTTTTATAGGAATTATTTACCGTGCTTTTAAAGAAAGAGACTTATCTACTTTGCAGCTAATTCGGCAGCTACTTTTTGCGTTGACGTTGTTTTTGTTTTGTACGACGACGGTGATGCCCTGGTATTTGAGTGGGTTGATTTTGTTTTCCGTTTTTACGGGACATCGGTATCCGCTGGTTTGGTCTTTTATGATTTTGTTGACGTATGTGAATTATAGTTATCCGGTTTTTGTGGAAAATTTGTGGGTGGTGGGATTGGAGTATTTGGTCGTGGGAATTTTTGTTTGGCGGGAGTGGGAGTTATTTAATTAGAAGTTATTTAAGAATTCCAAAAGCAGCCGAGAAGGAGAGAAAATTATCCAAATTAAGCCTCTTTTTTGAGCGCATAGCCGCGCTACGGGCGAAAAAAAAGGCGATAAGTTGGAGGATTTTATCCCTTCGCAGTCAATTTGGGAGTTTTTAAAAAACTTCAATAAAACTAAAAATTTGGTTCCCATTTTACTAAAAAGAAGCGTTGGGTTGTCTCAATCTCGTTTTCTCTAGAATAGAAATTTCCTACGTCACGAATAAGAAAAGACTTTTTATTAAAAAGGTTAGAAAGCGTCAATGATAATCTCCCTTTTTTATTTTTTTTACCAATACGATGAGTAAAAGTAGCATCTAGCGTATTAAAAAAGTCAACCGATTTTGTATCTCCACTATTGGTGTTTCCATACCATTTTAAATCAAAATAAGTATTTTTAGAAAATTCGTAAGCTACTTTAAATTTAGTGTTAATGATAGCCCCTGAACTTTCGGTATTAGAAATTAATAATTTAGATTTTATAAAGTTAAACCTGCTGGTCAGATAAACATTTACAGGAAAATCAAACGAAGAACCATAATCCAATAACAATTCATGGTCAAACAACTGAATACTTTCATTAAATTCATTAAGGCGTGTCTCGGTATTATAGGAGGAAAACGAATACTCAATATTAAACCTTGAATTAATGTTCCAAAATAATTTTTCGATATTGAAAGTTCCTCCAAATCCATTTATGGGTGCTGGATTATAGAGTGATTGCTCAAAAATAGCATCTATAAAGGAAAAAGAAATACCCGTTGCATTATTACTAGAAGAATAAAAACCACTAAGATTAAAAAACATAGCATCCGAGGTGTTCTTATATCTTAAGCTAGTCGAAATTCGTTGTGTATTTATTAATTCTAAATTTCTATTATCTTTATTAATTGATTGATAACTGTTAAAAATAAACTGTCGGTTAATAGTATTAAAAGTAGGTAAATCTCTTCGATAATTGTATAAAGCCTTTATGTGCAATTTTGATGAAACAGGTAAGAAAATTTGTAAAAAGGGCATACTCCTAAAATATTTATGCTCATCTCCCATCAACTGAACTTTATCAAAAATATTTTGCACACCAACAGATACATCAAATAGCGATAACTTCTTTTTTATTAATACTTTCAAGATAGGCGACAACTGCCTAATAGAAATGTCGTTTTTATATAGTAAGAGACTATCTTCCGCATTCTGAAGATCAGACCGACTCTCTACGACAGTATGGTTATATTGAATACCAATACTTACATCTAATAAAAAAGATTTATTATACAGATACCTGAAATAAGCATTTGAAATATTCTGTGTGATATTACTACCCTGTCTTAGGCTATCCAAATTCAGATTACCAGCTAAAGAGCTATATCCTACGTATCTTGCGTTTAAAATTTGTGGATTTTCGCTAAAAAAATGATCGGAACCTAATTGGTAAATAGCATTTCCACCTAATTTTTGAGTATATTCTAAAGTATTGTAAAATGATAATGGAGCTTCTTTTATTACTTGTGGGATATTCGAATTTTCATTATTCTCTATTCTATTAAGCACCAGTTCTGCTTTTCGACTGTAAGTAGCTAATGAAGAAGTCGACCTAAAAGATTTATCTAATTTTTTTGAAAGGTAGTCAGTTTGAATAAAAACATCTGTATCAATTTCTTTTCGCTGAAAGAAATTTTCCTCAGAAAAAGCAAGGGTATCCTGAGGAGCGTAAAATGTGTTAAAATCACTATAATTTTGACTGTTCCTTCGTTGATAATGTGTGCCGATCAATTTTAATTTAAAATTGGGAGTTAGGTTAACAATTTGAGAAATATTCGCAATACTTAACCTCCTATTACTTATTAAACGCTCGGGTAGAAAATCGTGTTCAACGCTAGGCAATTCGATAACTGAGAGAAGAGAAGGAGTTTGATTTTCTGCCATTCGATTTGTTCCGGCATTAATTACGGAGACTTCTCCTTTCGCGTCAAAACCATCGTTATTATGATTTCCAAGAAATAGTGATTTTGATTTTTTGGATATTAAAAAAAGGTTCGTATTTAAATGTCGCTTTACATCTTCACCATAACCCAATCCAACCGTATAATTTCCTGATAATACATTTTTCTTATTCTCCTTAATTTGAATATTTATAGCTATTTTATCTGAAGAAGATACTCCATCCAAAACCGGGTTATCATTATATCCATCAATTATCTGAACCTTGTTAACAATATTACCTCTCACATTTTTGGTTCCAATAGTATAGTTAGCACCAAACATATCATCTCCTTCAATCAATACTTTGTTGATGGGTTGTCCATTTACACTAATTCTTCCTTTCTCGTTTACATGAACACCTGGCAATTTTTTCAATACGTCTTCAATAGAATACTCTGTACTATCGATAAATTGATTCACATCATAAATGATAGTGTCTTTTCTTTGAAGAATCGGTAGATTTCGTTCTTTAACTACAATTTCTTTTAATTCAAAATTAATCGGCTTTAACAAAAAATTTTGCTGAGCGATTACTTCATTTTCTTTATAAAAAATAATATATTTTTTTTTGCGATAACCTAAGTAATTAGCGGTAACTACCAAGGTGTCACTATATAAAATATCATGTTCAAGAGCATATTGTCCTCCATCATCTGTTTGTGCAAAACTTATTATATTCCCTTCTTTAAAACTTAGATAAATACTTACAAAACCTATTGGTTCATTAGTAATAGAATCCTTAACCATCCCTTTCACCACACTTCTCTGAGCATTAAGAGTGGAAAAAGATATCAAAATCAGGAAAACTACTATCAGCCATTTCACCACTGCAAAATAATTAAATTTTATTTATTGGCAATTTTGTTCATATTCTAGCATTTTAATATTATTTGACTCTATATCAAATCTTCCCCAATCAATTGGCTGCTCTCCCTTTGATATGTATTCTTTGTTTATTTTCTCTCTATCAATCTTTTTTTCAGTTAAATACTCGCAAAGATTATTAAACAGATAATCGGCTTTGGCCGGAAATTCCATCGAGAAGTCTATATCTTCTGATAAAGTAATGGACTTAACGAAATAATGCTCATTGTTCTCATCATTATGAGCCTCTAGTATTAAGCCAGGAAGTCCGCCTAATTTGTTCGGTCCTGTGGATATAGGTATATCAAGTGTGTACCAAACATGATAATCTTTACTTTCAAATACTCCATGAGCAAAAAGACAATTAATACCCTCTATAATCTTTGTTGTGTCGTTTACCAAATTCCAATCCATCTTGGGTAATGTTTCGTGAAGCGTTGCTTTTTCATCTGAAAAAGGTATTCTTGAAATTATCTCTTTGTTTTTAAAATCAGTAAGAATTGGAAAGCCATATTTATCTCCTCGCTTTAAAGTAATATTCATACCTTCCTCTATGATTTCTTCTCTTATTGGAACCGTATTGCTTTTGTAAAAACTTTTTTGTTGATTAAAATACAACGTGGCTTCTCCCGATAGGCCATATATGGAAAAATAATCTGAAGAAGTATAACCGTAAACAATTTCCCCTATAGGCTTTGAATCGCTCAAACTTCCAAGAAAAAATACAGAGATAACCAAAAACATTATTTTATTTATCATATAAAATTAATTTTTAATCTTACTTTATCTTGCGAATATGTGCGGATCTAGCAGCAGCGCATGTTCCTCTAGTTGTTCTAACATTACCCGTAACATAGGTACAAGTCAAAGAAGACTCACTGATCTTAACTTTCTTTTCGGCAGTAATTTCATTTGCTGCGCTAGAATTGAGGCTCGTCATTAAGATTAATGTTGAGAATAAGAATAACTTTTTCATAAGTTTAACGTTTTAGGTGAAATTAAAATCAAGAATACCTTGATGGACCAAAACTAAACAATACTTTCAAAAAAAAAATACAGTAATAATTATAAAAATTTAACATTTAATCTACTTAAACAATAAAATGATAACTATAACTATACATAAAGTCACCTGTAGCTTAATTAGATTCGCGTAATTACCAGCTTTGGCCATCAACTCCTCGTAACTCCCTAGTTCCAATAATTGACCGTCTTAAAGGATGTAACTCAATCATAACTAAACAATACCTCCATGCTAAAGACTTTTACCAATTTTCAGACTGTATTTGTTCTCTTTTAGGTCGAAAAAAAATTATTACTCGCTTAATCTCCCTATTTCCGATAGATTAAGCGAGTAATAATAAAAATATTTTTAGTTTTCACACCTAAAAACCCTACACATACCCCGCCGCCTGCAAATTAAACAGCTCCGCATACTTCCCATCCTTGACCATCAACTCCTCGTGACTCCCCAACTCTAACAATTGACCGTTTTCTAAAAACAGGATACGATCGGCCATTCGTACTGTCGAAAATCGGTGGGAGATCAACACCGCTGATTTCCCTTCAATCAATTCCGCAAAACGTAAAAAGACCTCGTGTTCCGCCCGAGCATCCAGTGCCGAAGTTGGCTCATCCAAAATCAACAATTGCGCCTCTCTCATATAAGCACGAGCAAGGGCTACCTTCTGCCACTGACCACCGGACAACTCTACTCCATTGTTAAATCGCTTACCCAATACCTGCTCGTATTGCCCGGGTAAATCGTTGATGACCGTATCCGCTAAACTCTTTTCGGCCGCCTGCGTAATCACGGGCATATCTTTATTCAACTCAATATTTCCCACCGCGATATTATCCGAGGCTTTCATCTGAAATCGAATATAATCCTGAAAGATGATACCGATATTCTTTCGTAAATCCAGCAATTGGTAATCTCGTAAATCTTTTCCGTCTAATAGAATACGGCCTTCACTCGGTTCGTAAAGTCGGGCCAGCAATTTGACCAACGTGGTTTTTCCGGCGCCGTTTTCTCCAACGAGCGCTAGCTTTTCTCCTTTTTTCAAATGGAAGGATAAATTACGAATAGCGTATTTTTCGCTATTAATATATTTAAAGCTTACATTTTCAAACGTAAATCCTTCCTGGATCGGTGTAGGAATGGGTACTGATTTTTCTTTGTCTCGGATGGTTGGTTCTAAAGCCAAAAAATCAAATAGATCCTGAAGATATAAAGACCCTTCTGCGATCTTTGAAAAACGATTCATAATCCCTTGCAACATTCCCCGCATCTGCCGAAAAGAGCCCGCTAAAAATGTCAGACTTCCCACGGTGATCAATCCCGCCGTTGTTTGCAAAATTATAAACACGTAAGCTCCATAATAAGCCAAACTTCCAATCGCAGATAAAAGACTCCCCCACCAAGCCCGCTTGACCGATATTTTTTTATTGGCTTCGTAGTAACGATCTGACAATTCTTTAAATCGGGTTGCTAAAAAATCCGAAAGATTAAAAATCTTGACCTCCTTCGCCGTCTCGTCACTCGCGCCAATAAACCGTAAATAATCCAATTCCCGACGCTCGGGTGTCCAGGATCTAGTCAAAGAATAAGTGTGTTGATTGAAATGGGTTTCGCCCAAAAAGGAGGGAATCACCGCTAAAAATAAAATTAGCAATAACCATGGACTAAACATAATTAATCCGGCTCCTAAAAATAACAACGTGATGGTATCTTGCAACTGTGCCAATACCTGCGACATCAGCATGGTACGACCAACCGTCTGTCGACGGGCCATTTCTAATTTATCATAAAACTCGGGATCTTCAAATTGATAAAGATCTAAGCGCGCCGCGTGGCGGATTAACATCACTGAACTTCGATTAGCAAATAAATCGCCCAACAAACTGTCCAGCAGCATAATCGCTCGATTAAGTACTTCGGAAGCCAGCGCCAATCCCAGCTCTATAGCGACCATCGTCCACAGATATTCTTTGGCGCCGTCCGTCACTTCAATCAGCCGGATCACCTCATCAATAATTTCTTTGCCTACGTACAAAACCGCCAACGGAATCGCCGCCTTCAGAATTCGTAATACAATATTTACAATAAAAAGGACCTTACTGGTATCCCAAATTAAACCAAAAAAAGGGGGCAGATTTTTTAACGCCGCAAACTGGGTCGAAAGCGATTTACTAACTTTTGGATTTTTTCTTCTACTCATTTCTTTTTAACAGCTAAGTGTGGGTATTAGTTCTGTTGGTGGGTTGGTTATTGGTTAATTGGTTATCGGTGAAAGTGGTCAGGAGAATATTCAAGGGAGTGTCCCATGTTCAATTAATTAATCCACCGATCCACTAATTAACCAAAGCACTAAAAACCTTATCAAAAATCCGAACAATTACCCTTCGTTCCTCCGTAATGATATTCGCCGTCCCCTGCATTTCCTGACGAAAAGGAATCGTCCGGTCGTAGGTGGTCTTCATGGTTTGTGGCATGTCGACCGTCACGAGGTATTGCCCATCCGCTTCCGGTACCAGAGATACCTGCGCTACACTGGCTTTGACCGCACCAAATTCTTGATATGGAAAACCGTCCAACCGGATATTAACCGGCATTCCGGCATTGATTTTTCCGGCACCTCTACGCGGCAACAAGGCTCTCCCAACCAATTTTGTTGCGTTAGATTCGGGAACAAGTGTGAGGATAATTTCGTTTTCTTTCACAAACTGCTGCGGTGCCAATAAACGGGTAGTCGCTACTTTTCCCGCAATTGGGGCAGTGATCATAAACTTTCTTTTCCACTCGCGAATCGCTTCTTTTAAACGAGCGATGCCTTCGTTAACGCCCAGTCCCTGATCGTAATCTACATTTTTTTTGACTTCTTTAAAGTCGAGCATCGTGAGTTGTAGTTCCTCAATCCTGATTTGATTACTAATCAATTGGTTTTGTAAACCCTCTACATTATTTCTGGCGTTGAGATAAGCTTCGAAAGCCGCTTCGACCGATTCGACACTGACGCTGCCATCGGCCAGTAATTTTTGTTGCCGATCCTGTTTAACTTTAGTAACCTGCAATACCTCTTTCAACGTTTTTAGCTGTTGACGCAAAGATTCGTTTAAGGCTTCCACCTGTTCGATCTGCCGCTGAATGATCGTTGATTTTTTATCGACTGTGGCTACTTTTAAATCAAAGCGATAGGCCGACCATTGCCGGACAAAATTAGCATAATCAGATTCGAGATCACCCAGTTGTAAATTCTTGGGTGGAGCGATCTGATCCAGTGGAATATTATTTTTGGCAATATTATTTAGAAATTTTTCTAATTGATGGATGGATTTTCTTTCCGCATTATTATCCAAAACAATCAGGTCCTGATCAACTTCCACCACCGCACCATCCGCGACGAGTAACTCCGCAATCTTACCATCTGCTCTCGAAACCACCCGCACCGGAGGATTTTCAGTTGTCAACGTAATCCGTGCCGGAATCACATCCGGATACTTCATAATCCAACTCAAAGCGAGCAAACCCACCGTAGCGATTAAAATAATGACCATTCCCCAATAGAGCAACCAGCCCGGTGGATGTCCCATGATCTGTAACAAATCGTAGTCATCCCGGAGCTTGATTTGGTCGGCGGCTTGTTTTATTTCGGGCATTTTTATTGTTTAATTGTTGATTTGTTTAATCGTTTAATCGTTTAATTTGCTTTATTTTTATTAATAGCCGTAAAAAAACTAGTCAAATGTTATAAAGAATGTTGACAAAATAAATGACGATTCTATACTTCCTCTTTTTCGGCTAGAGCTTGTCTAAAATTTACATTAGGCTGAAAGTCAGTAAGTCAGGTTCATAAGGTGTTGATTTTCAGTTAATAGAAATTTAGACACGCTCTTAGTTGAAAGACATAGTTAACACCCAACTAGTGGTTCGGGTACTAAATTAGTATGTATTTCAAATTGTTAATTTTTCCTAGACATTAAGAACAGTTGATTAGTGATTAGTTAATCGGCCCTCCCAACGCACAGGTATCGCACTCTAAAGTATTTGAAAAACTCAAAAAAGACTGCCGAAGGTTAAGTTAACAGATCAACGTAGGAACAAGGCAATGCCTTGTTCCTACGTTGATCAATATACCCAGCAATTTAGTTCCGGAAGCACTAGCTAACCAGCCCCCTAACTCCCCAACTCCAACTGATTCTTCACCAGGGTATAATAAGCACCTTTTTGAGCAACCAGTGTTTCGTGCGTACCTTCTTCGATCAAGTTGCCATTTTCTAGTACCACGATCTTATCCGCATTTTTCACCGTACTCAATCGATGTGCTACCACCAATACCGTTCGCCCTCGAAAAAATTCATCCATATTCTCCATGATTATTTTTTCGTTCCGCGCGTCTAACGCATTGGTAGCCTCGTCAAAAAATAAAATATCCGGATCTTTATAAACCGCTCTGGCAATCAACAATCGTTGTCTTTGTCCCTGACTAATTCCATTACCACGGGCACCAATCATCGTGTTGTAGGCCAATGGCAAAGACTCAATGTATTCCTGTATATTCGCGATTTCTACGGCACGGAGTAGCTTGACCCGATCCGGTTGCTGATCACACTCACTGATATTATTAGCAATGGTATCTGAAAAAATAAATCCATCTTGTTTTACCGCTCCGCAGATGCTCCGCCAGTTTCTTTTATTCAAATTATTCAGGTTGGTTCCTCCAATCTTGATAGTCCCTTCACTCGGTGCATAAAATCCTAATAGTAGTTTTATCAACGTTGTTTTTCCGCTACCGCTCGTCCCCACGATAGCGGTTACTTTTCCACGGGGTATTTCCAGATTGATATTTTTTAAGACGGGTGCAGAAATCGGATTATAACTAAAACTCATGTTTTCAATCATAAAATTTCCGGTAGTTGGCATCACGTTGATCTGTCCTCCTATCTCGGCCTCCTCCTCTTTATCATGTATTTCTCCCAGACGATCCAGACTAATTTGCGCATCTTGTGCACTTCTAATAAAAGTAATGAGTTGCGTAAGGGGCGTATTAAGTTGTCCAATAATATACTGCACGGCCAACATCATTCCGAGCGTCATCTGTCCATCAATCACGGCCTTGGCGGCAAAAAACGAAATTAAAATATCTTTAAGTTGGGTGATAAATCCCGCGCCAATGTCTTGATATTGGGTAATCCGGAGCGACTTCATTCCGACGTGAAATAGTCGCGCTTGAATATTGGTCCATTGCCAACGACGTTTTTTTTCGCTGTTTTGTAATTTAATCTCTTCCATTCCCTGAATCAATTCGATCAGCGTATTTCGATTATCGGCAGCGTGTTGGAAATTTTGGTAATCGACTGTTCTCCTTTTTTTCAAAAAAATAGTCACCCACAAAACGTATAAGATACTGGAAACCAAAAAGATAAAAAAGATCAATCTATTGTAGATCAACAGGACGATACTGAATACAATAATATTGAAAAAAGAAAATATGGTCACCAGGGTAGAATCCGTCAAAAACCGTTCGATCCGATCGTGGTCGTTGATTCTTTGTAATAAATCCCCGGTAGACTTGGCGTCAAAAAATCCAATGGGTAGCCGAATAAGTTTCATTAAAAAATCTGCGATCAGACTCACGTTGATCCTCGTACCGATGTGCAGCAGTATCCAGCTTTGCAGAAATTGCACCATGATTCTACCCAAAAAAATCATCAATTGCCCAATGAGAATCAAATAGATAAAGTCAATATCCTGATTTTCGATTCCAATATCGACGAGGGCCTGCGTTAAAAAAGGAAAAATTAATTGAAAAATACTGGCTAGTAATAAGCCAATAAAGAGTTGGGCGACCAACTGCTTATAATTGAGTAGATGTCTAAATAAAAATCCAAAACCAGTTCTATTGACCTTCTCTCCTTCTTCCGCAAAAAAATCAGGGCCCGGCTCCAGCATCAGCGTGATACCCGTTTCGCCGTCCGATAACCAACCCCGCTCAAAAGCTTTCCGGGTCAGTTTGATCTTTCCTTTCGCCGGATCAGCGACCCAGACATACTTTTCATTCATTTCGTAAACGACCACAAAATGTCGCTGCTGCCAGTGCACAATACAAGGCAATCCTACCTGCAGAAGAGAAGCCTCTTCCTCATCTTCGTGTTCAAATGGCAAGCGTAATGCTAAAGTTTGCATCCCGATCTGCTCGGCCGCTTCACTGATTCCCATGAGTGATACCCCTTCCCGATCGATATAGCTTTTATCACGTAAAGTCTGTAAAGAAAAAGTCTTCCCATAATATTCTGCGATCATCTTTAGACAGGTAGGACCACAGTCCATACTGTCGTATTGCCGGTAAAATGGAAATTTCTTTTTAAACATATTTCCCAAATATAAGGAACTTGTTAAGAAATACCGCCTACCAATAACGAAGTTGTGTAAAAAAAAGGTTTACCAAACGACCAGCGTCCGGTAAACCTTTTTAAATAAATATTTTTATACTGTTTGTTAACTTAAACAGAATTTTCTAATAGGACCACAAATCATGCTCCCAGTTAAAAATTTCCTGTTTGATCTTATCAGCTTCCAGCAACAAATCAACGCCGGAGTAAGTATCTTGTAAACGATAATCGTGTACGTTAGATGCTTTCATGATATAGCTTGAAAAGAAACGCATTTCGAAAGTATCTTCCCAAGTCATTGGTGCCGCATCATTACCAGCGTTAAAGACCTGATGGCGAGCGAGAATCTCGCGACATTCCGGATAATAAGCCCAGAACATCGGCTTCTCATAACGGAAATTACCATTTTCATCTTTTACGTCGATCATCGGTGCAATACCCAAAATACGCGCTTGCAAAGTAGAAGTTTGTTCGTCAAAGAACCACACTTCTTTAATTCTAAAGCGATTTACATCTTCTGGATTCAATTCGTTACGAACTACCTGAATCTGCTCTTCGTAAGTCTCCGGATCGAAGGTAATTACGGTATCCGCAGTAGCGCCCATCGAGGCAACTTCGTCGGCAGGCAGCGAAGCAGAGAATTTATCATCCTCTGTACTGTAAACAGTGATATCACCATTCACGGCAGCGTCCATTAAAATTGAAAAGAAAGGCATTTCAGGATACGCGAAAGGAAGATTCATCTTCTCTCGAATATCAATTACCCGCCAAACGCGCTTTTCCCAGAAAACATCCGCTTCCCGAATCGGCTGGTATGGCAACACCATTCTTTCGTCAATAATTCTTTTTTCAACAATGTCATCCAATGGACGATCACCGTCCGGATCACTAGCCTCCGTTCTTCCCGCTTCCGGGATTTGAGCGTAGGATTTGGAGGAAAAAAGAATCATCCCCAAAAAGCATAAACTTAAAATTTTCACATAGATCTTCATAACAAACAGTTGTATGGTTTATTTAATTTTAAATACCATGGAGTTGATCTTACGACCCGCAGAATCACCAGGGCACTTAGCTTTTACATTATCAAAGTAAAAAGTATCACCAGGTTTAGCTGATTTAACTAAACGGCTGGATTTGTCGCTGTAACGCGCACCTCCGTTGTTTGATTCGATTGGATCCTGTCGTGGAGCCAGTTTAGTCAGCATAAATCCTTGAATCTTACATTTTGCATCAAAGTCAAAGTTGTCAAGGAATGCTCCTACTCCACCTTGTGCCTTGAATTCTCCGTTACCCATTGTTCCTCCTGAGTTTTTACTCAATCGGGCCACAGGGTCAGGAATACGCTTGATACGGAATGGGAACTTGGTTGCTTTCAACCCTTCTCCACTTACGGTAACATTCGCTTGACCTGGCTTGTTAGCCGTTGCGATGTATTTACCTTTACCGTTTGGCTTCAAGGTAATACCTGAGCCATTTACTTTTAAAGAATTGGTAGGTACACCCGCTGCCGAAACAGAAACCGGATTTTGTACACCGATGTAAAATACATTCATCTTATCAGCCGAAACACTTACACTACGTAGTCCAACTTCGTATTCGAAGCCCTTCTTATAGGTCTTTGTTTCATTGGTCACTGGATTAGTAACGCTAATAGACGCATTATATTTCTTTATACCCGTACCATTTGCACCTTCTGTGTAAGTAGCTACGCCATCTTTCACTTTTAATCTTTTACCATTTACACTGATGGAAACACCGGTACTTGAATTAGCAGAGGCAGAAGCACTCAAAAATACATCTGTTTTAAACTGCTCACCCTGAATAACGTACGTTTTATCAGGAGAAGAAACTACCTGGAATTTATCCAGTACGATATCTTCACCCCCTACTTTTTCGAGGTAATAGTTTAGAATAGATGCTTCGGTAGACTTTGCATCGTTCTTCCACTTGGTGAACATCGGCATTAAAGCACCAACGGGCATTTGACGGAAGTTATAATCCGACCAGCTCGTTTTGCCTTTAGCATCCTGCCAAGACTGATCGTCTATTTCCAGGGCTACTTTATTAGCAAAACCATCCCGATCCTTTTCGTCGATTAAAGCTAGAAATTTTTCTCTGTATTCCAGAATTTTAGCTTTCAATTCTTCTCCGGTAGGACCTGTTACCAATTCGCGGGTAGCAATATCCTTGTTCTTCTTATTTTTTAGTTCACCAGGGTACTTTGGATCATCCAGTGGATAATATTCGGCCATACCGGTCCAAATACCATCTACGTATTCTACAAATTCCTTGGAAAGTGCACGCACTTGTGGTGCTTTCTCTCCATAAACTCTTAACTCTGGCTTTTTCTTAGCCAATGTCTGAATCTGACCGGGTACGCCTTCGTTAGACGAATCAAGTACCGCGTTAGATTTCTGGAGACCTTTGTCTACCAGTTTAAATGCATTAAATATTTCCGCAGATACGTTGAGGGCTAACATCGCTGTAAGTACTAAATACATGATGTTAATCATCAACTGCCGCGGTTCCTTGGGAATTGACATATCCTATTAGGTTTTTATATGTGTTAAATAATGGAGGTGTAACCCGAAGGATTATCCAACTTTTTTACCAGATCCGGCAGATGATGCCATGGCAGAAAGAACGTTTCCGTAAACAGAGTTTAGAGAACCGAGGTTTCTGTTCAGTGCAGAAATTTGCTCCTGGTAACGCTTGGTATCTTCTAAAGAATCATTCATGGTCGCCATCGCTTCGTTCATACGGGTGTAGAAGTTGCTCATGGATTTTAGCTGATCTCCAGTACTGGAAAAATCAACCTCCTGTAATGATTTTAAAGAACCCAAGCTAGCGGACATGGTCTGCAATTCAGATAGCATACCACCTAATTGTTGCTCCACTACTTCTCCGTTTAATGAAGGCGCACTGGATGCAGCATTCGCAGGACCAGCAGTCAAAGGCTGAATTTTTGAGTTGTAATTTTCCAGACCTGGGTATAATTTTTCCCAGTAATAATCTTTGTCCGGAGGTAATACACCTAATAACAGGAATAAACATGCTTCCGTTACGAGTCCAGCGGTTAACATTTCAGATCCACCTTCCCAGGATTGGATTTTGAAAAGTGCTCCGATCATTACGACGGCAGCACCGAAACCAATAATAAAATTCTTTAAATACTTAAACCAAGGTGATTTGTAAAAGGCCATTTTTCTGTTCTTTTAAAAAGGTTATTTAAATGAGTTAATAATGTGGGTTATATATTAACGCAAATGTTGATAGTTATACCCTTGAACATAACGTTCAGGGCTGAAAAAGTTACAATAATAATTGGATAAATTTCAATTGAAAGGATTCGGAGCGTTCTTAAGTCAAAGAAAATTGAGAGCATCATCAGATTTGATGATGCTCTCAATTATTTATTTTCTTAAAGATTAGAAATCATTTTGTGAACGTCCAAGGAAGGTCAAAGCACAACGGAAGCCTACGTAAGACTTGGTTGTATCCTGGAATTCCCAGTGACGCGTACCTGTCTGCATAAAGTATGCGATATCTTTCCAGGAGCCTCCACGAATTACTTTTCGCTTTTGAGCTTCTGCATCGTCATCCTTGGCATCATATCGTAAATCAGGATTCAAATCATGCAAGAAGGAATAAGCATTTTCGTGGAAAGCAGTGTTGGTCCATTCGGCTACGTTTCCAGCCATATTATAAAGGCCATAATCGTTTGGAAAGTAAGCATCTGCTTTTACGGTATATAAACCACCATCTTCCGGATAATTACCACGACCGGGCTTAAAGTTAGCTAATAAACAACCTTTGGCGTTACGAACGTAGTATCCACCCCATGGGTATGGTGCTAAATCGTGACCTCCACGCGCTGCGTATTCCCATTCGTGTTCGGTTGGTAAACGGAAATCTTCACTATTTACCCCGTTTCCTTCGTAAGAATTCCACAGTTTGGTTCTCCAGTAAGAGAAAGCCGCTGCCATTTTCCAGTCTACCCCCACTACCGGATAATCATCATAAGCCGGGTGCCAGAAGTAGTTACGAGCCATCGGTTCGTTATAAGAATAAGCGAAATCGCGAATCCAAACTAACGTATCCGGATAAACCAGTACTTTGTCTTTTTTGATGTGAGAAGTTCGATTTGCATCTTTTTGGTGCGCAGCAGATTGCCAGTCGTACCATTGGAATTCATATTCCAGTTTAGAAACATTTAATTCTTTTTTACCAGCAAATTTTTCGTCGCCTTGATAAAAAAGTTCTTCGAGTGTCTCATCGGTTGGGTCGATCTCCATTTCCCAGTCAATTAATTCCTCTCCACTTTCGGTTTCGTAATAGTTATCCAGAAGCGTATGAGAAATACTATCCTTTACCCAGTACACGAATTGTCGGTACTCATTATTGGTAATTTCTGTATCGTCCATATAGAAACCGGAGATAGAGATGGATTTTTGCCGCTGGACCATGGTATTATTTACATCCTGGTCACTGGGACCAATATGCAAGGTACCCGATGGTATGTAAACCATACCGAAGGGATTAATACCCTTCCAGGAAGGGCGATTGTCAATTCCGACTAATTGGCCGGTCTGACCTGTTCCGCAAGCGGAAACGATTAACGCTACACAAAATAACGCTAAAGCAGTTTTAAATAATTTTTTCATTTAACACCCGAGTTTTCCTTCAGATTGATAATAAGCAAAAAAGTAAACGTAAATATAGTTCGTTTATATAAAAACAAAAACTAATTCGCAGTTATTGTTAGATATATGTCAAAGTACACGCCAAAAATCTTCTAGCAGCGTTCATTCGCTAGTAAATATACTGTAAAATTTGGCTAGGGTACTTAGATTGTTTTCAAAAATGTGGCATAAAACTCCTCTTTATAAAAATCGAGGATTGTAGATAATGTCAGGAGGAATTCCTGCGCCAATTGCTTTATTCAAATTATAGTTAACCATTATTTCATGTGATCCATTACTCACCGACTGGAGTGCTGATAAAGTAAGGTCATACGCATAGGCAACGGTCATCTTGGGATTTAACTTAAAACCTGCAATTATCGCTACAGCATCCGCTGTATTAGAATTATATCCTCTAAACGAAGCACCTCCAAAAATATTGTCATTATATTTCAATAAAGCGGATATTTCCATCTGATGCTCTATCAAATCTGACTTTACTAATAAAGAGGGGTGTAGTGTAAGTGTGCTTCCAATTTCTAAATTCCCTGCAAAAATAAGAAAATAATTCCGATTCAAAGAAATTTTTGTTTCAGCATCTCCACCCATGAGCGAAATTTGCGATTCTGTAAGGTTCGTTACAGATAGTCCTATTTCAAATTCCTGGCTCTGAAAGTACACACCCGCATTGAAAATCGGAGCCATTGCTCTGACCTCAGAAAGAGGAAGTGATCCGTCGTTATGTTCTATGGTATTAGGTTCATCGCTATAAATTCCATCGGGCGCTCTTAATCGAGTTCCGTCTAGAGATTTTTCCAGTAATCCACCGGATAATCCTATTGTGAGAAGGTGCTGTTTGCCAATTGGCATCCAGTAATTATAGCTGGCCGTAGCCGAAGTAGTTCGCTCGGGCCCCTGCTCTTCATTTTCAATATTTATGCCAAATCCTCCGTTCAACCGATATATTGGTAAGTGGGCATTTACATTTTGTTGGGATGGTGATCCGGGCAAGTTTACCCATTGTTTTCGATAAACGCCGGTAATGCTCAGACTATTGTCTAAACCAGCATAGGCTGGGTTAAAATTATATTTATTTAACGAAAACAAGCTGTATTGCGGTGCTTGTTGCGCTGATAACGAAATACTGGCCAACCATATAATTAAACAGGTAATTGTTTGTTTCATACGCAGGGCGATTAGTATAATGTTTGATTTTTTAGACGGGCTAAGGAATGTTGACAAAATAAATGACGATGCTATACTTCCTCTTTTTCCGCCACTCTGCGTCACTAAAATACTAAATTCCCGGCATACATACTTTAAATCGTTTATCTATTGTACGGAGAATTCGATCTTTGTTGTCTTTTTAACAAAGATTAACTTAAAAAATCAATTTCCAGATTATCATAGGCAATTAAAACGTTGGGGGGTAATTGTTTTTCAACTGTTTGGTGCAGTCCCATTTGGTGACTGAGATGGGTAAGATAGGCTCGGGCCGGGTTAATTTTTTCGATCAATTCCAATGCCTGATGGAGGTTTAGATGTGCGTGATGTTCTCGCTGGTGCAGTGCACTGATGACAAGTAGCTCGGTACCTTTTATTTTTTTTAGTTCAGCATCACTAATTGTTTTTATATCGGTCAGATAGGTGAATTTGCCAATTCGAAATCCCAATACAGGTAGCTGACCATGTAATGCTTCGATGGGAATGATTGTGGTCGCCCCTATCTGAAATGATTTATTTACATCAATGTTCTTTAGCTTCACCGACGGAGCGCCGGGATAAGGATTTGCTCGAAAAATATAAGGAAATCTTTTTTTCAAATCTATCCGTACATCCGGACGAGCGTAAACTAGCATGTCTTTTCCAGAACGAAAATTGAAGGGTCGTACGTCATCCAGGCCAATAACGTGGTCATTGTGCTCGTGGGTAATTAAAATAGCGTCGAGGTGATTTATTTTTGCCCGCAACATCTGTTGTCGAAAATCAGGACCAATATCAATTACCAGATGTTGTCCATCAATTTTCAACAGAACAGCGCACCGCAGACGCTGGTCCCGAGGATCATGGGAGGTACAGACCGGACATTCACAACCAATCATTGGAATTCCCTGCGAAGTACCGGTACCTAAAAATCTTATATTCAATGCTTTCTAATTTTCCGGTGTTACTGGCTTAATTTCTGCTTCACTGGCTGCTTCCGTCGCTATTTCTTCCGTAATTGTTTCTACGGTATCCTGTGCTTCTTCCACGTCTTGTTCCTTTGGCTCTTCTTCTTTAGCGTTGTAGACTTGGGTTAATTGGTCATAAAGTTTTTTTTCCTTTTCATCAAATTCCTCAATATCCACTTCCACGGTCCCCAGTATTTCAATCAGGCAATTGATCCGTGCTTCAGCGTCGTAAAACTTGTTAATGACAGCAATTCGCCGATTTTCTACGATGCAATAACCAGATTGGAAATTTCCCCGTTCATATCGGATGACATATTTTATCCGATCAAAAAGATCCTCCACTTTCTTTAGCGTATGTTTAGTATATTTAATCATGCGTTTATTTAACGAACATCAGATTGATAATGTTGAGTGAAACTGTTTATTGTTATCTTCGCAAATATAAGCAATCATGAGCGTTTATAATGAAAATAACAGAGAAGCGTCTAACTGATTTTTTGATTTCTATGAAAAGAATTCCAAGACAAAGCAGGATGTTTACCCAATTCCAAATTTTAAATAAAAAAGACAAACATGCGTTTTATTATTTTTTTCGTTTTAACCCTATTATTTACCTCCACTACTCTTTCTGCACAGAATGCGGTCGAACGACGATTTAAAGGTGGAATAGTTGGTGGATTTAACATTGCCCAGATCGAAGGAGACGATGCCGCTGGCTATAATAAAATTGGTCTGCAAGCTGGTTTACGGGTTGCAATTGTTCTAAAAGAAAAAATGGACTTGGGGATAGAAATGTTATTCAGTCAACGAGGTAGCGCTGCCCGTAACATGAATCAGGGAAGTTTTCCTTTTAAACTGACCCTCAACTATGTCGAAGTTCCAGTACTCTTTAATTATATGGACTGGAAAGCAGAAGATGAAGATTATTACCGATTGCATTTTCATGGTGGTTTTTCTTACGGACGCTTGATTGGTTATTCCAGTGATTTTAACGACTTTACCGTGATTGGAGATTTCTTCCGGGACAATGATGTCAGCTGGATTGCTGGTGCTACCTATTATGTTAGCGAAAATCTTGGTTTTTCCGCCCGCTATACCCGATCAATTTATCCATTTTTTGTACCTGATGAAAATTCACCTAATGCAAGTCCGCTAATAGGTTATCAAATTACTTTTCAGACCCTTTATATGTTTTAAAACTGTTTAAAAAATATCTATGCGTTTACTTTTCCTCTCCGTCTTTACTCTAATGATTCTAGGCTGTAATTCATCTAAATCAGAAGCAGAAACCGCTCCTGTGCAAGCCGCTCCCACGACGGAGTCCATCGCAACGCCCGCTGTTACGACTGGCCCGCTTCTACCCAGCATCAGTAATGACTTCATGCAAATGCTCTGGGACAATACTTCTTATGTCGATTATACTTTTTATACGCTTCCAATGAGTATGAGCTTTGACAACAAGCCCGCCATTCAGAATGTACTTGGGCATCTCGAAGCCACACCCGTCGCTTTGCCTTCAACCTGTAAACCAACTGGCCGTGCTTTTTTTCAGAAGGATGGAGAAGATCTTGGAGTCGCCGAATTTTATCTACACGTAGACTGTCGATGCTTTGTTTTTCTTGAAGATGGAAAAGCCGCATACTCTAATCGTATTAAAGACAAAGGACTGGAATTCTACCAAAATTCTATCCGGCAAGCCGTACAACAAACGCAGCAAAAAGCGCAATAATGATGGACCGATATGGCGTGATTGACCTGGGAACCAATACTTTTCATTTACTGATTGTAGAAAGATTACCCAACAAAGAACACCTCGAAATATTTCGAAAAAGAGTATTCGTTAAACTAGCCAGCGAGGGTATCCACACAATCGGTACGGCTCCTTTTGAACGTGGGCTAAATACTATGCTGCAGTTTCATCAATTACTTGAAGAACATCAGGTAAAAAATATCAGAGCCCTTGGCACCGCTGCATTGCGTACAGCTAGCAATGGTCTGGATTTTGTCCAGCTTATCGCAAAAAAAACCAGTATTCAAATTGAGTTAATCGACGGATCGGAAGAAGCACGGCTTATTTCTGAGGGCGTCAAACAGGCCGTTCCACTGACCAAAGAAGATGTGTTGATCATGGATATTGGTGGTGGTAGTGTAGAATTTATTATTACCAATCAATCGGGTATTAAATGGTCCCGGAGTTTTCCCGTCGGAGTGGCCGTACTATTTGAATCTTTCCATAAAAGTAATCCCATTACTGTCTCTGAAATTCAACAGGTAAATACACATTTGGCTGAAGTACTGGTGCCTCTTTTCAACGCACTTCAGAAATATCCTGTCAATAAATTAATTGGTGCTTCGGGCACCTTTGATGTGTTAGAATTATTTCTGGCCAAAGAAGACAACCAGGGGCTTTATGCGATGGTTCCCATCGATGCTTATAGCAATTTTTCTAAAAAAATAATCCATACCACCTTTGCCGAACGACTCGCTATACAACAACTACCAGACACTCGCGCTGATCTGGTCGTAGTAGCATTGGTACTCATTGACTTCATTACCAAAGTCGCAAATATCCAAACCATCATCACCTCCGCCTACGCAATGAAAGAGGGAGCACTCGCCGAGATGACAAAAACTTAGACTAGCCTAACTTTTCACTTTGATTATATTAATTCTCTGGTTATCTTTGCAATAAAAGCATACAATGGAT
>Ga0209831_1000165_pt1 | contig 59529 bp, 41 predicted proteins | sample Maine_Asex4_meta_FD_187451 | JGI IMG/M metagenome (GOLD analysis project Ga0209831, IMG submission 187451) | Marine algal microbial communities from Maine, USA - Maine_Asex4_metaG (SPAdes) (version 2) | ecosystem: Host-associated > Algae > Red algae > Unclassified | place: Maine, USA | collected... | reverse complement strand
TGGAGCTTGTGGAGCCATCAGATTGACCATTGGAGGAGGCGCTACTACTCCATTGGTAATATTCAGCGTAACATCACAAACAGAACCAGCACAACCATCAACAAAAATATAGTAATCCTCACCAACAGTTACCTCACCGCCTACCGTCACAGGTACTCCTCCCTGTCCAACACATGTACATTGAACATCTCCAATAGATGGGCTACTTGGGTCACATATTGAGTACATTCCCGCTTGGAATCCTGTAAAATCATCTACTGTTGTACAGTTAGTAGCGGTAATATCAATAGTAATATTGCTACTTTGTGCAGTGATTCGGAACCATGTTGTATTATTAAATACACCCGCAGTACCACTAGCACAACCCGGAATATCACCACTATTTGAACCAGTTTCATTCATCCGAACAGTATGAGGAAATGCAAATAGTTCAGAACTTTCACACGTAGATGCTCCCTCATTGCATTGGGCGAAAGAGACTGTTTGCGCTGAAAAGAATAAGACTGGAATAAGAAAGATTGTTCTAAATAGAGATTTTAGAGACAATTGGCCATTGTAATTGTTTTGCATATTGTAAGATTCCTAAAAGTTCTGAAAAACGAGCAGGAAAAAATATAGTATACACAAAACCACTTATCTAGTAAACATGCAAAAAGCATGAAACTAAATATAGGAGTAATGCTAATTTGAGTAAATTAGCGTTGTATAAGTCTTGGTTGATAGTATTATCTCCTCTCGTGTTTGTGCGTGCAAGGTAATGTTTATTTGGAAATAATGCACGCTTATCTAACAAATATTAGGAATAATAAGCTTTTTATGATATAAAACTGACGATTAATCCCATCGGGACATACTTATCATAGACCGAGGATAATCTGCACCTATTTTGACATGCGAAGAATTTTGTTCCTCCGAAGAGAGTTGGTCTGGCCGATGGACTTTATCACTGGGAACGGATTCCAATTCTGGAAGCCAGGCTTTTACATACGCTCCTTTGGGGTCGTAGCGTCGGGCTTGTGAAAGAATGTTAAAGTATCGGTTTTCTCTTGGATCATTACCGACACCAGCTACATAGTTCCAATTGCACCAATTGCTTGTTACATCGTAATCTACCAGGATAGATTCGAAATAAGAAGCACCCAATTGCCAGTTTACGTGTAAATCCTTCACCAGGAAACTCGCTACATTTTGCCGTCCGCGATTTGACATAAAACCACTAGAGGCCAATTCTCTCATATTGGCATCGATAAAAGGCACTCCTGTTCTTCCCTCAATCCATAATTGTAATAAATTGCGGTCATCCTGCCAAGTAGCATCTATTTCTTCCTTTATTCCTCCTTTAAGAAAAATCTGATTCTCGTGTTTTTTGCCCATCAAGCGGAAAAAATCTCTCCAAAGCAACTCGAAGAATAACCAATAGGTCGAATCATTGCTTCCTCTTTCAGATTCGTACTTTTTTAATTCGTGGTAAATTGTTTTGGGGGATATGCATCCCTGGGCCAACCAGGGAGAAAACTTAGAGGAATAATCGGAACCAAGGAGTTGATTACGTGTTTGTTTATAATTTTTTATTAAATCAGTTTCCCACAGATAATATCTTAACCGCTCAAGGGCTCTGGTTTCACCACCTATGGGCGCAAAACCAATGACAGGTACATCAAAATTTTCAAAACCAAAATCAGATAAATCAGGCACTTCCCCTTTAGGTATATCTATAGAAACCGGACCGAAGCCAGTTGGCTGATCCAACGGCTCCCGAACTTTCACGAAACGTTCTACTTCTTTTCTAAAATTACTGAATATCTCTGGACAATGTGTAATCGGGAAAGGCAAATCCTGGGTGTAGTACAACATTTTACCTCGACTGTAAATGATCTCCTGGCCGACTGACCAGAGGTTGCGCTCCAGTGCATCTTGCACTTCTACCTCTTCTCGCGTACGCTCCCTGTTACAAAATACCCAACTGGATTTTAGCTGGCGAGCCATAGAAAAAATAACTTCCTCTGGTTTACCAATTTTAATGATTAGATCACTGCCTAATGCCTGAAGATTATTTTTTAAATCCTGAATAGATTCGATGATAAATTTGGTTCGATATTTCCCTACTTTAGGAAACCCGAAACGGGTTTTCCCTTTAAATAAACGCTCGTCAAAAACATAAACCGGATAAACTTCTTCCCCACTACTGAGAGCATGAGTCAGTGCTTCATTATCCGCTAATCGGAGATCCTGACGAAACCAGACAATTACACGTTTACCATTCATGATTTATTTCTTTTTGGTTATAGAAATGGACACATAGTTGAACTTTCTAAAAGGTTGTTTATTCTTTCCAATTAAACAATTATTATCCCGAATAGTTGAGAAAGTATAAATTATTTGCTAATAAACTTTTTGGTACCTTTCCGGAATTAAAATCAACTCGGTTTTGTTAGCCTATTTACCATCGTAAGATTATATTAATTAGAAAAATTAAAAATAATGGACAAAAAAATAATAAAATCAGAATTGAAGATTAAAGCTGCCCGAAGTTCGGGAAGCGGTGGACAACATGTAAACAAGGTTTCTACGAAAGTAGCGTTGCATTTCCATATATACAATTCAAAAGGATTGGAGGAGGAAGAGAAGCAGCGCCTGTCTCATAAATTGGCCAACAGAATCTCAAAAGAAGGAATTCTGATTGTTAAATGTCAGCAAACACGGTCTCAATTAAAGAATAAAGAACTGGGAATCAACAAGTTATTCAAATTATTAAAAAAAGGACTGTACGTAAAACCAATTCGAAAGAAAAAAGGTATTTCCAAAAATCAAAATGCAAAAAGGTTAAAAAACAAAAGAGAACACAGCGAAAAAAAGGCCTTGCGAAAATCGGTTAAGTTTCCATAATCGGCCAATTTTCAGGATGTTCCAGCATAGGTATTATGACGACTTACTTACAATCCAAATTTTGATATTTGCCTAAATATATCCAGTTTTGTGAATAGACTAGAAAACAAAAATTATTATCCTATGCGCATTTATTCCCGGACAGTTTTATTTCTTTTTTGTATGTCCTTTCTATTCATCTTCTCCTGCCAATCAGAGAAATCAGAACAGGAAAAAATGTATACAGAAGTAATGAGCATTCACGACGATATAATGCCCGAAATGGGAACTATTCACCGCTTAAAAAAACAATTAAAGAATCTTGATACATTGGTAATTAAATCCCCGGACTACTCTACCATTTTAAATCACTTAAGTGCACTCCAAAAAGCAGACGATGAAATGATGGACTGGATGGCTGAGTTTAGTAATCCAACCAAAGATACTGAAGAGGCGGTCGCGGTTGCCTACCTTGAAAAAGAAAAAGAAAAAATTTCACAAGTTCGGGATCAGATGCGACAAAGTATTGCATCAGCCAAAGCAGTTTTATTGACGGTACCATCACCTGCTGATTCTACTACCCAAAAAAAATAGAAACCATGTTTAAATATTTTTTTATTCTTTCATTAATTGTTATCGGTTTGTGTTTTTCTTGTACTACAGAACAAGGAAAACTTCCCGTATTGGGTGAGAAAGATTTAGTGGATGGAAAAACCAAATTCCACACCATCTCTGATTTTAAATTTATTGATCAGGATAGTAATGTCGTAACAAATGAAACTTTTAAGGATAAAATCTACGTGATTGATGTATTCTTTACCTCCTGCCCTACGATCTGTCCAAAGGTAAAAAAACAAATGCTTCGCATTTATGATAAATACCAAAACGACGATCGGGTTAGTCTGATCTCTCACTCCATTGACACCAGACGGGACAGTGTTCCCAGGTTAAAAGATTATGCCAACAAACTGGAAATAGACAGTGAAAAATGGCATCTGGTCACAGGAGAAAAGGAAAAAATATATGACATGGCCGACGAATATTTTTTGGTCGCTTTAGAAGATCCTTCGGTTGCTGGAGGATATGATCATAGCGGAACTATTATTCTGGTAGATCAAAATCGTTTGGTCCGCGCGCACGCCAATGGGCTTATACCAGAAGAAGTAGATCGTTTCATGGATGATATGGATCGATTGCTGCTCGATAACTCCGTAGAAGAAAAATAATGTATGAACCTCCTGAAACGCTCCTTCTTTTTACTTTTGCTAATTGTGACCGTATTCATAGCCTCCTGCAAGTACCAGCCCTACAAACAGGGTAGAAATCTCTATAATTTTTACTGTGCTACCTGTCATATGGACGACGGATCAGGGCTGAAAAACCTCTATCCTCCCCTTGCCGGAGCTGACTATCTCAAAAATAATCAGGATAATTTAGCTTGTATTATTCGTTATGGACTTGCTGATACTATAATAGTCAATAAAAACATATACAACAATCCTATGCCCGGTGTAAAAGATCTAAATGAAGTGCAAATAACGAATGTAATTAATTACATCAACCACGCCTGGGAAAATGATCTTCAACACGTTAAAGTAGAAGATATTCAAAAAAATCTTTTAGATTGCCAAAAGTAAATGTTTAGATCAGCGCCATGGCGTGTTTATTTAAATGTATATGGACAATTAGGAATGAGGTACAAATGAGGTATTAATAACTATCCATTCTGACTTTCTAAAATCGTCAAAAAAGTAAATTTATTTAATTCTCATCCCTTATTTTTCAATTCATGGCTGATATTGTCTAAATCCGACAACATTTTTTTTTAATATAAGACAAGGAATCATTAAAAAGATTCTATCTTTGGAGATCAATAATTTCCACTATGTTCGGAAATTCTAAAAATTTTATCTAATTGGTATAGAAACAACTGATTTATATGAATAAGTTATTTACACTCCTTCTTCTATTTTCAACCTCACTATTATTTGCTCAACCCTCTAATGATGACTGTGACAACGTCACGGACCTTGGTGTTTTACCTTTTTGCGCAGTAGATACCTTTTTTACCACGGCTGATGCGACGCAATCCAACATTGGAAATGATAACGTACCGATGGACTGTAATCCAGGTGGAGACTGGAACTTTACCGGAAGAGATGTCTGGTTCAGTTTTGTAGCCAGCGACACCATTGAGGATTATTCCGTAACCATCAGAGGGATCGTGGATAGTTTGGGAGGAAGCCCGCTAGTAAATCCCCAGATTGCCATTTATCGGGGAGATTGTGGTTTTGATGAACTGGCGCTTTTGGCCTGTGCCCGGGCGGAAACCAACGGAACACAAGAACTCAATTTTGAATTATTAGGTCTTGATTTTGGAGAAACCTACTTTATGAGGATTAACGACTGGTCTCCCTCCGCTACCCCCAATTCAGGATCTTTTCTTCTTTGTCTAAAAGAAAGAGATCCTATCAGTACCATCGATCAGAATGGATCTACTGCTTGTACGGGGATGCTATTTGATGATGGTGGACCAAACGGAGACTACAGTGGTAGTAGCAACAATATTTTTTCTATTTGTCCTAATGCGCCTTTCAACAGCTGCGTTACTTTCAACCTTCAATATTATAATATAGATGGTTTTGGAGATAATCTGACTTTCTACGATGGACCAGATAACAGCAGCCCGGTTATTGATAATTTGGTTGGGGGTGGATTTAATGATGGAAGTGAAGGAGGTGTTTGTTATATCGTCCAGGCTAGTAGTGGATGTTTGACCGTAGAATTAAATAGTGATGGAGACACTGAGTTTGAAGGATTTGCGGGAATGTGGGAATGTTCAGGATCTCCCTGCGAAAGTACCTCGCCGATTACCATTGATGATAATATTACCGAATCTTTATTGGTCGATGCACTTACTACCAGTCAAACCGTCATAAACGTAGACAGAATAGATTGTCCAGACGGAGCACTTGGAACCTTCGTTGCAGGTGATGATACTGATTTAGGCTTAGGCACGGGAATTATTTTAACTACTGGAGAAGCTGCAAACGCAATTGGTCCTAACGACATCGGTTCGGCGGCTACCTTACACGGAGCTCCCGGAGATGCCGATCTGGATTATTTTTCTTCGCTCAACGGTGGAGAAAATTCAGAAGACGCCTGTGTGGTAGAGCTGGATGTTTTCGTCGCAACGGACGAATTAAGATTTGAATACATTTTTGGATCAGAAGAATATCCCGAATTTGTAGGTGGAAACTTTAATGATATTTTTGCGCTACTTGTCAAAGGGCCCGGTATCGTCGGTGATCCAAACGTAGACGATCAACAGAATGTGGCTATTATTCCAGGCACCAATACCTTCGTAGAAATTAACAGCGTAAATACAGTCCAAAACTGGGAATACTTTAGAAACAATGAAAATGGTAATTCTATCCAGTACGATGGATTAACGTCTGATTTTCAAGGTGTAAAAAAATCACTTACGGCTTCTATTCCCGTAGTGCCTTGTAATAATTACAAACTAAAATTTGCCATTGCCGACAGAGGAGATGCCAATTATGATTCCGGTGTCTTTATTGGCGAACTTCGCGGAGGGGTTCCCAATCTTGCTTTTGGTTCTGCCTTTGATATAGACTTTTTAGTAGAAGATTGTAGTGGAACGGAAGACGAAATACTCGTTCGCCTTAACAATCCACTAGAGGATGCCCAAAGCTATACCGTCAACGTCAGTGGTACCGCGACCCGTGACATTGACTATATTCTGGATATGCCCGATCAAATCTCCATTCCAGCTGGAGAGACCGTATTGAGTTTCTCAATTATTCCAATTACTGATTTGATTGTCGAAGGTGAAGAAAGTATTATTATCTCTCTTTCAAATGATTTTGGTTGTGGAATTGTTGAACTGGAGGATATCGAAATTACTATTTTAGATCAACCATTGGTAGAGATCAACCTAGGCGCTGACACGGCTCTGGTTTGTCTGGCAGATAGCAGCAATAGTATTACTTTATCTGCTACTGGTGCAACCGAGTTTATTTGGACACCATCTGATATTTTTGAAGATAACAATAATCAAATGGTAGTAGCTACTCCGCTTGAAGATGGTTATGTCTACGTAACCGGTCAACTTGGTTCTTTATCTACCTGTCTCGCAGAGGATTCTATTTATATACAACGAATTGATCCTCAGTTGACTATTGAAACAGATGGATCAACCGGAATTTGCCGAGGAGACACTGTTCAGCTTACCGCCAATAACAATGTTGACGATCTAAATCTAACGTGGACACCAAATAATAATTTAAGTAATACTAATGGTGCAGTTACGGATGCTTTTCCCAACTTTAACACAACTTACGTGGCTACGATTAACGTAACTGGCTGTATTGTAACAGATACCGTGATGTTCGAAGTAAATGCTTTTGACTTTCCCGAAGTTATTTCAGATACCACCATCTGCCAGGGAACACCTATCGAGCTGGCTAGCCCGGTATTTTTCACATCTACGGAGTACTCCTGGACTCCAGCTGAAAGTATTGAAAACGCTACCATTTCTAATGCATTAGCCATTCCACAAGAGACAACAACTTATGTGTTGACTGCTACCAGTGAATCAGATTTTTGTAATCGAACGGACTCGGTAGAAGTTACCGTAATTGCCGCAGCAGTGGATATCACTAATGATACCACCTTCCTTTGTAAGGGAGAATCAGTACAATTACAAACCAATATTATTCCTTTAAATAATGCTATAACCTGGTCACCGGATGATGGATTTATTAGTGACATCAACAGCCCAAATCCGGTTGTTTCACCAATAAGTTCTACGACCTACTATGCGACTTTACAGACCCCTGCTTGCCTAATTCTGGATTCTGTATTTATTCAGGTAGATTCTTTACCGATCATTGATACTATTCTACTTGATCCTTTTAAGGAAGTTTATTGTCCGGGCGAATTTATTACCATGACCAGTGAATTATATGATCCGATGGATTATCCGGATCTGGAAAATCTATGGACGCCCATGGCGGGACAAATCACACCGGACTCTCTGTTTAACCTTGTTATTCAAACCGTTGCAGATACCGTTATTTATACCCGTCTAACCACCAATGGTGCATGTCGTTCGTCGGTCAGCGTGGAGGTACCAGTTGTTAGACCCGAGGTGACCATCACACCCGACACCACCGTATGTACGGGTAATCCATTCCAGATATTTGTAGAAACAGCGGACCCTGAAGCTACTTACGAATGGTCCCCGGAAGCTGGCCTTAGTTGTGTTGATTGTCCAGATCCGGTAGTTACTGCAACTGATAATATTGTTTATACCGTCACTGCGGAAGTTTTTGGTTGCCCTACTTCAAGCCAGTATCAACCAGATATTATTCAGCTACCAGCGTTAAATCTAAACCCCGATCAGGCCATCTGTCTGAACGAGTCGACCAGCTTAAGTAACAACGCTCCTCAACCTAACACCAGTTTTACGTGGACATCTACAGATCCTGGATTTGCTTCTTCGGATATCAACCCAGTCGTGATGCCTACCCAAAATGCAAGTTATACCGTAGTAGCCAATAATGGTATTTGCCCTTCTACTACTGAAACGGTTGATATTGAAGTTATTCAAAATATTAGTTTTACCGTTAGTGAAGATGATGAGGTTTGTTTGGGAGATGAATTTACACTAAACGCCATGGCCAGTCCATCCTCCAGCGTGGATACCTACAATTGGTTAGGCCCCAACGCAACCGGCATGACGACGCCTTCAATTGATTTAACCGCTTCTAGTCCGGGTGAAAGATTTTATACTGTTAACTTCTCCAATGGTTGTGAGCAGCTATCCGAAGAAATTCGCATTTTTGTAAATGATGTTATCCGTGTAGATAGTTTTAGTTTTAACCCTATTCAGCAAGGTACAGAAGATTGTTTTGATGAAGGAGAACGGGTTGCCATCACGGCAGCGGTAGACTCCGTACAAGCCGGTACCAACTATCAATGGATCCAGAATGATGAGGCCATCGGTACCAGTTCGCGATCTCTGGAAACACAAGTTCTAACGGGAGATCCTTTGACTTTTACATTGCAGATAACAACAGATAAGGGATGTGTGACCAGCCAAAGTGTTGGACCATTTTGTGTTAACCCGGCCAGAGCAGCTATGCCAAATGCCTTTACACCATCTGGAGATTTGAATAATTTTTTCAATATTCAAACGATCGGACTTTACGAAGAAATTGAAAGCTTCCGCATCTGGAACCGCTTTGGAGATTTGGTTTATAACAATAACAATCCGACAATGGGTTGGGACGGTAGAGTGGATGGAAAATTAGCGCCTTCTGACGTTTATTTATACCATATTTCTATTAGAAAATTCACTGGGGTTGTTGAAGAATTCAAAGGAGATGTTACCTTGATTCGATAAGGAATGGCGATTAAATAGACGCAGAGTAGTAGCAAAAAAAGCAGTCAAAAATGTAAAGTTATTTTTGAACCGTTCCTAAGATGTTTATTGCGTTTTCTTTTTTAAAAAAAGAACCAATTTAAGCACCCATTTGTTTTTATTATAGAAGTTGCCCATTGCGAAAATCACAATGGGCAATTTTTATTTTTGATAGACATGTAATATTTAAAAAAATTGAGCGCTAGAAATAAAAAAATATTATGAAAGTAGATTCAACAAAAAAAACATTGGTCGTCCTTAGCGGAGCTGGGGTAAGCGCGGAGAGCGGTATTAACACATTTCGTGATGCAGGAGGATTATGGGAAGGGCACGATGTAATGGACGTTGCCAGTCCCCAAGGTTACAACAAAAATCCAGCACTCGTCCTTGATTTTTATAATCAAAGGCGTCGACAACTCAAAGAAGTAACCCCGAATCGGGGCCACGAGATCATTGCTGAATTAGAAAAAACGTACAACGTAATCGTCGTAACTCAAAACGTAGATGATCTACACGAAAGAGCCGGAAGTACCCGTGTTATTCACTTACACGGGGAGTTAAAAAAAGTAAGAAGTACTGGTAAGGAAGATTCGGTTCTTGACTGGACGGAAGACTGTAATATCGGCGATCTCTGTCCCGATGGTTACCAATTGCGTCCCCATATCGTCTGGTTTGGTGAAGCAGTTCCTAAGCTCGGACTGGCACAGGGAGCGCTGGTTGCTGCTGATATCGTCATTATTATCGGTACCAGTTTACAGGTGTATCCGGCCGCCGGATTGATTGGTTTTGCACCACCAGAAGCAAAGGTTTTTTATATTGATCCTAATCCAGCCAGCAACTGGGAATTAGAAAAAGTAAGAAACCTGGAATTGATCAAAGAACCCGGTAGTACCGGAATGGAAAAGGTAAAATCCGCGTTGTTGGGTTGATTTTACAAAGCCATTTCTCCAAATAGCTCATCTAAATATTCCGCTCGGGTAGTCGTCCGATAATTATCACGGCAGTCCTCTACCCCGCTGCGCATGATGCTACTACAAGTACCATCGGCATTCACCCCTTCCTCGTGTCCACGCCCCAGAAAGCAATGTCCCAATTCGTGAAAAACAACAAATTCCCGAAATAACACACTTGATCGGTCCCAGAAGGTTTTGTCAATAGTCACATTATTAGGCGCAGCACTGGAAAAAGTACACTGTCCCGCTACGTGTTCCTCCGTTATTTCGGAAATCTCACCCGTTATATTGGCTACATAAAGATCAATGTCCAATCCACGAGCAGCCGCCGCTGCTTCGAAAGCAGAAAAATACGACCACAAATCAGGATCGACTCCGGGAAATTCACCCAATGGCAGCAATTCCTCTTCGGAAGTTACATTCAATTTTTCATCCGGTACACAGGAAGAAAGAAAATGGAGCATTCCAAAAATAAGGATTAGAGAGAAAAAAGAAAATTTTTGCTTAGACATAACACGACTTTTTTAGATGAAAAAAATAAGTACAGTTGATGTCATATAAGTTTTTGTTGGATCTACGCTCCTGGATTGTTGCGTAAATTCCAGATGTATACCGTATTAAGGAACGGTAAAATTCGAATTAAAATAAAAAAATATTGACTAGCCAATATATCGGTTAATCAAATAGCTGGCATCTTTGACCGTTTCGATTCGATCCACCTCAGCGGCGGAAAGAGAAATATTAAAAAACGCCTCTAATTTCAATATCATGATGGAAAAATCAATATTATCCAGCAGTAAATCTTCGTGAAAATTAGTCGTTGGGCAAATTCTGTTAATTGGAATATCAATAATCCAACTGACCAGATTAATCACTTTTTGAATAATTGTCATAACGGCAAAGCAGTTTAAAGTTAAAAATATCACCGACTCAGTCGATAAAATATAGGTCGTTTTTTCGTTTTATTGGTAACAACCTGACTTTTTAAAAGCTCAAGTTAAAGCCTTAACGATTTTAAGGTTAATTATGGTACCTCAAACATAATTTTTTTTTGCTGGCTTAAAAAGTTTATTTTTGTCACAAGTGCAAATTCTGCTAAGAATTTAACCGTAAACGCTGTCTAAACTTCTATTTATAGACTGCATTGGATAAATTTCGTACTATATCTCATTAAATTAGGGCCTCACTTAGTTTTTCTGGCTCATTCAGTAGAGAAACGCTCCATTTTGCAGCATCACAATAATTTAGACAAGCGTTAAACTTCAAAAAGCAGTGGGGTATATTTTTTAACTATTTGGACGAAAAGAAGGAAGTATTTGTCCATAAAACCCCCGAAATCAATATTTTATATGGGAAAAGTTATAGCTATTGCCAATCAAAAAGGAGGAGTAGGGAAAACAACCACCGCCATCAATCTGGCCGCCTCTCTGGCAATTTTAGAAAAAAAAGTATTACTGATTGATGCCGACCCTCAGGCCAACGCCTCTTCGGGGGTAGGATATCCGGGAGATGCCGACGTAAGTATCTACGATTGTTTGATCAACGATACAGATCCTAAAGAAGCCATTATTCAAACAGAAACACCCAATTTATGGTTATTGCCGTCTCACATTGATCTGGTAGGAGCAGAAGTGGAATTAATCAATCGCTGGCAGCGGGAATTTGTCCTCAAAACCATTACCGAAAAGGTAAAAGATGATTACGATTATGTTTTCATTGATTGTCTTCCGTCTCTCGGTTTGATTACCATCAACGCACTAACTGCGGCCGATTCCGTTATTATCCCCGTACAGTGTGAATACTTTGCTCTGGAAGGTCTCGGAAAATTGATGAATACCATTGGATTGGTCAAAAAACAACTAAATACCGAACTACAAGTGGAAGGCATTCTAATGTCGATGTACGATCGACGACTCAGACTCGCCAACGAAGTAGTGGATCAGGTGCGCAAATACTTTCCCGAACAGGTATTTCAAACCATTATTCACCGCAACTCCAAGATCAGTGAATCTCCTAATGTCCATCAGCCGGTGATTCTTTATGATGCAACCAGTAAGGGAACCATCAATTACCTGAATCTGGCGCGCGAATTTTTAACCAATAATAAGGATGCCATTCGCTTAAAATCACAGCGGGACGATAACGACCGGAAAAAGGCTGGATAAACTATTTCATTTCATCCTTGCGTAAAAAAACCTTATTAACGATCTGTATTTATTATAAAAGATGGCAAAAAAAGACACTAAAAATAAAAGAGCTTCTCTGGGAAAAGGAATTGGTGCACTTCTATCTTCGATGGGAAACGACCCAATCAATAATCCGGTGGAAGAAACCAATCCTACAGCGGAAACAATACAAAAAGAAGAAACTGGTTCCGTCGTAGAAATTCCGTTAGAAAAAGTAGAAGTCAATCCACACCAGCCCAGAAAAAACTTTGACGCTGGTGCACTGGCCGAGCTATCAGAATCTATTACGATACACGGACTTATCCAACCGATTACCGTCCGTAGAATGGGCGACGGAACATACCAGTTGATCTCGGGAGAACGTCGATTGAGAGCCAGCAAACTTGCTGACCTCGCTACCATCCCTGCATATATCCGCGAAGCGGACGATAAAGAGATGCAGGAAATGGCCTTGATTGAAAATCTACAACGGGAAGACCTCAGCCCGATGGAAGTAGCTACTACTTATCAGTTACTCATTGATAAGTATGAATTAAAACACGAAGAACTGGGTAGCAGAGTAGGCAAAAGTCGGGGTTCTATAACCCAGATCCTCAGCCTCTTAAAACTACCGCCTTCGATCATTGAAGCATTGAATACAAAAATGATCAGCCGGGGACATGCCATCATTCTGGCCCGGGAAGAAGATCCTGCCTTACAACTGATGTTGTTAAATCGGGTTGTAAATGAAAAACTTTCCGTTCGGGCACTCGAACAGGCGGTGTCGGATATGAAAAACCCTCCGGCGAGTCCAACCACTACTTCCTCCACAAAAGGACTGCCAATGGAATACGAAGAAGTGCAGAAAAATCTAAAAAATCATTTTGAAAGAAATATCAAACTGAAAACCAACGCGAAGGGCAAAGGGCAAATTGTTCTTCCTTTTACCTCGGTTAAGGATTTGAATAACCTGTTGGAAAAACTGGGTTTATTTTCAGAATAAAAAAGCTTTAGGAATGAGTTAACAATAAATTTACGTTTTTGGCTTCATCTTTTTCCATCACTCTATTTAATCGCCATTCCTTATCTGACGTACCCTGAATTATGAAATTTTTCTCCTGTTGTTGTATAATACTTTTTTTTAATACGCTGGTGGCGCAGGTACCGGACAGTATTTCTATCCCCAAAAAACAGGAAATTAAAATGGATTCGAGTAGGCTTTCTACCGTAGTAGACAGTATCTCGAAAAGTGATCTGCCCATCGCAAAAAAGAAAAATTTTATCGGTCGTTTTTTTGATAAAAAAGATTATCCCAATCCTAAAAAAGCACTCTACCTATCGCTGTTACTGCCTGGTTCGGGACAGATTTACAATAAACAATATTGGAAAGCTCCATTAGTTTACGGAGCTTACACTGGCGCCATTCTTAATATTCGTAAAAACCGAAAAGACTATAAACGGCACCGGGACAACCGAATTGCATTATTAGACGATGATCCCCTCACTATAAATGACAGCGGTCTGGACGAACAATCCCTGCGTTCTTTTCGGGATAATGCCCTGACTGCCGCTGAGACTGGCTTTTTAATTTTATTGGTAGTACACGCAGTGCAAGCCGCCGACGCGTTTGTTTTTGCACATTTAAAAACTTTTGATGTAAACGAGGACCTTAGTCTGCAAGTCAGTCCACAGGTAAGACTGGATCCTCAATTTCAATGGCATGCAGGCGTTCAGGTAGCCCTCACTTTTGCTGAAAAAAATACGAGCTCTCCAAAGCTGTTTTAGAAAATGCTTCGCTTTTCCTCGTTTTGGACAAGATCGGTAAAAGCCCCGTTTTCGCCTTACAAAGTATGGAAAAATACTTACCTTGCAACTTCATCAATCCGGTAAGTAATCAAACCTTTACAAATATTCTTCCGCTACCTTCGCTACTATTTTCGGGCTACGACGATTTACCGTATCCACTCTCCCTTTGTTTATAGTTTTATCAAAGCAACCCTGGAGGACCAACGAAATTATTATCAGTTTGCGGAGATCGAATCCATTCGTCGGCGATTATTGCGAAATAAGCAAACGATTGAAGTAACCGATTTTGGTGCAGGTTCTCAGGTAATTACGACCCGTAATCGAGCCATTGGAAGTATGGCCAAGTCATCCCTGACACCTCCCTCTTATTCCCGATTGTTATTTCGCATTGTCAATTATTTAAAACCAAAAACGCTCTTGGAAATGGGCACCTGTTTTGGTATCTCAAGTTTGTATCTACATTTGCCCAATACCAAAGCACAGATGACCACGATGGAAGGCTGCCCCAACGTGGCCCAGATTGCTCGCAACAGTTTTCAACAGATGAAAGCAACCGATCTCAAGCTGGTCAATGCACCTTTTGATACCGTATTGCCTGAAGTGCTGTCAGATTTTGAGCAGCTGGACTTTCTATTTGTAGATGGAAATCACAAGCGGGAGCCGACCTTGTTTTATTTTAAACAAGCCCTCGAAAAAGCGCATGATCAGAGTTGTTTTATCTTCCACGATATTCACTGGACACAAGAGATGGAGGGTGCCTGGCGTACCATACAGGAGCATCCGAGGGTACGGGTGACGATTGATTTATTCTTTATGGGTTTGGTATTTTTTAATCCTGAAGTAAAGGAAAAAGAACATTATACGGTGATTCAGGCTAAATTTAAACCTTGGGTTATGGGTTTTTTTAAGTGAAAATCGATTAAAAAATAACTTATAACAAACACTTAGGAACGATTACTAAATGAACACTACCATGGGTTTCCTGCTCATTCTAATTGTACCGTTTTACTGCGCCAATTCATTCCTTCAACTTTCTGATATTCCTTACTCTCCGGAAGGTAACGCATTGCTATTAAAGTGTGTGTAATCAAATCCGTTTCTTCATTTTTTATTCCCTGACCTTTTACCATCATTGACAAATAGGTGCCATCAACCCGACGAACCCTTAGAGGTAATTCAAATTCGTTACAGGTGCGTAACTGCTCCATCTTTAGTCGGGGAACTAGTAGTTTTCGATCGTCGGGGTGGATAATAAATGTAGTGAATTTATTTCGAATAAATTCTGGATTATAACCTAACACTTTTTTAATTCCTCGACTGACAAAAATATTTCCGTGATCTTCCATTTGATGAATAATCAGTACTTCTCCCATGCTGTTGGCAACCATGTCTAGGATATATTGTTGATTTCCCAATTTCAAATCCTTCTCGTTTTGCTGTCGGGCAAGGAGATAACCAATCGAAAAGGTAGAAAAAGCTAAAAAAGTAAAGATAAGGACGTAGGCATTCCAGTTAAGAAAAACAGGAATCAACAGGGCGCAAAGCAATAGTAGCGCCATCACCAAAATGGTGGGGTTAATTTTTTTCATAGTAGTTTGTTTATCGTATCAAGTAGTTTTTAAAGCTGTTTGCTTCCCTCAACTAAGCATAGAACAGCAGCAAACCAAAAGTGCAATCACTTTAGGAAACCATTCATATTAATTATAAAAAATGTGGTAGAAGACCGTTGATGAACGGTCTAATGTGGTGGTGATACAAATATATAAAATATATTCATGCAAAAAAGGCCATCAGCGTTTATTTTGCTGATGGCCTGTTTTGCTACTACTCTGCATTACTAAAATATCAATTTGTTTATGTACAGTTCCTAAGAAACGGCCTGTTTAGAGAGTTTACGATCAACAATAGACCAAATCTGTTCTACCCTTGCCGTCCAGGTATTCGAGTTTGCGACGTTTACCCGATGTTCCACATTTTCAATGCTATTTTCGGCAATTGCCTTATCAATCAATTGAATAAACGCATCGTGACTTGTTCCGATATCAATGATGTCATTAAAGCTACGAATATCCCAGGAAAAATCAGTAGCTACCACTGCTCGACCAGCAGCCAGATATTCGTTAATTTTTAATGGATAAATGCTTTTGGTCAACTTATTAAGCTTAAATGGAATCATCGCTACATCAAAATAGTGTAGATATGGAGGCAAATCTTTAATATTAATACTACCCGTCATAATGACGTTGGGTAATTTATCAATTTCTAATTCTGCCAGTTCCGTATTATTATTGGGTCCAATTAATAGAATGGTTTTGTCACTGTGTTTTTCAGCTACTTTTTTAATCAATTGATAATCGATTCGATCGGCATCCAAATTACCTACAAAACCAATAATTTTATTTGAAACATGTTTGATTTCTTCGGGTCTTTCAAATTTTTGCTGAATGGTTTTTTTGAATAAATCAATATCCGCCGCATTAGGTACCAAGTGAATTTCTTTCGCATCCTTCTGCCAGATATTTTTTAATTCTGTTGAAGTCACCGTGGTAATATCCGCCTGTTGAATAGCCTTTTTTTCCAAAACCAAACCGTGACGATTTGTATAACTATTTTGAGAAATATCATCAATACATTGGTAAATATTCAGCATTGGCTTAAAACTATCGCGAGGTAATACGCCTCCATAATAAGGATTAAAACAATTGATATAGATATAATTCTTAATATTATTATCTTTAATAACACGCTGAATTGCTTTTAGCAATGTGTTGTTATTACGATCCCGCATTTTATCATAAATTCCTCCAGGGTTTAAAAAATTGATGGGTGGAACAATTGGCGGCATAATCGCCTTAAAACTATCTTGATTGGGATGATCATTTAAAATCTCAGGATACTCGTAGCGCATACGGTGCAAGAGTAGATCAGACATTCGCTCCTTGGTGTATTTATCACCCAGGGAAGTCATCAAATCTTTGTAAGAATATGGCGGATTTACGTAAAATACCCGATTATTTTTCATAAACTCCTTTGCCAAAGAAAAGGAAACGGACGAATAAGGATGATCCCAGGGAAACAGGGTAAAGTAAATAATATCTACGTCTTTCATAGGTGCACTCAATTGTATTGCAATGAATTGAATAATTGTTCTCTATTCTGTTAAATTACTTCCTTCCGTAAACTGGAAGGTCTGTATAAATACTGATTCCCGTACTTCCACCCTTAAATAAGGTGTTGGTACATGGTATTTTATAGTATTTACAAAATACAAGCCAACCCTTGCCTGCCACAGAGTTTTGTAGCTAGCGCAAAGCGATTTAACATATTATAGTAAGTGAATTTTTGGAACGAATTATTCTGACAACGAACGCTGGACAAAACAATATTGCGTAAGGTAACAATTTAGTACATTTTATTCAAAATACGATTGACCTAATATTAATTAGGAATGAGGATTATTTTTTCTTTTTACCGAAACCGATTGTTTTACGATTGAAAACAAAGTCGCTTTTATCCGTTCGGAAATTGGCTACATCCGAGAGGGTCAGTACATTTGGGTCGGTCTTTTGACCTCCTTTTGACTGGTTGGCCGCCAGGCGAAGATTTTGATTTTTAATGGCTTCCAGTATGATACTTCTTACGGTCCGGGCATTCCCAAAATACTTGTCCCGGTATTCGTAAATGTATGCAAAATATTTTTCCAGGTGCGCTGCTGCATCCGTCGTGGCAGTAATTCCTTTGTCAGATAACATTTGCCGTCCAATTTCCATCAGTTCACTCGGCAGATAATCTTCAAATTTCAGTATTTTATCGAAGCGAGAATTTAAGCCAGGATTGGCTTTTAAAAATCGCTCCATGTTGTCGGGATACCCAGCTACGAAGATAAAAAATCGCCCTCGGTTGTCTTCCATTCTTTTTAATAAAGTCTGAATCGCTTCGTTGCCAAAGTCTCCATGTGCGCCGGTAGACTGTTGTGTAAGTGCGTAAGCTTCATCAATAAATAATACGCCACCCAGAGCCTCTTCAATTTTTTCTGCCGTTTTAATGGCGGTCTGTCCGACAAATCCTGCTACCAACCCCTGCCGATCAGTTTCGATCATGTGGCCTCTTTCCAAAATTCCCAGCGCTTTATAGATGGTCGTCAAGATTCGAGCTACGGTGGTTTTTCCCGTTCCGGGATTACCAATAAAAACCGTGTGTAGAGAAAAGCTATTTAACACATCTTTGTTTGACTCCTGGAAATAACGAACCAGGGTAACCATCTCGGTAATCTGTTCTTTGACTTTCGTCATACCGATGAGGCTTTTTAATTCCAGCATAGCCTCGTCGAGAAGCGCCTCGTCGATTGGAATTTTTGGTAACGCTACCACAGGTTTGAAGCGCAGATCTTTTACATCTTTATAATGAATAACGGAGAGTTCCTTCTTTTCCAGTTGTTTGGGATCATCAGAAGACATCACCCTTAGTCCAAGATTTATTTTTGCTTTTTCTATCAGATCAAAAACAAAGCGGGCATTTCCAAAAGATCGATCCCGGTCCCGGAAAGCATTGATAATTATATCGTCAATTAGTTTTCCAGCCCGATCAGAAAGGACAACCGATTTTTCCAAACAAGCAAAACGCGCAATTTGGGAAAGTTCTTGTGGCAAATAATCTGCAAAGGAAAAAAACAGCTTAAATCTTGATTTAAGTCCTGGGTTAGAATCCAGAAAGTGCTTCATTTCCTTGGGATATCCAGCTACAATTACAGCCATATCTCCTACCCCGTTCGACATTTCCTTGACCAATATTTCAATTACCTCTCGGCCAAAATCCTTGCTGTCATCATTAGAGCGTGCCAGCGCATAAGCCTCGTCAATAAAAAGAACTCCACCCCGGGCTTTCTCAATTGCTTCTTTTACTTTTGGCGCCGTTTGACCAATATATTCTCCGACCAGGTCTACCCGATCCACTTCGTGCACATGGCCTTTGGACAACAGCCCCATTTTCTGATAAAGTTTCCCCATCATGGAAGCTACCGTGGTTTTTCCCGTTCCAGGATTTCCAATAAAAACGGAGTGGACGTTGATTTCTTCTTTTTCTTCGAAGCCTTTTTCTTTTCTTAATTGTAAAAAGCTGATGTATTTTGCGTGATCACGAACGTTTTTCTTTACCTCCGTCAACCCAATCAGGTTGTCCATCTTTAACATAACGTCCTCAAATGTTCTGGAAGGATCCAAATCAGGCGTAAAAATGACGGGTTTATTTTGGTGAGGCAACATGACCGGTGCCAAACCTTCTGCAAAATTTTCGCCTACTTCAAAAGGAATAACGGCCAGCAAACGGTCCATAAAAACTACTTCGGCCGCATAATTATCCACTCGCCAGGAGCCTTTGACATTTGATCCCCAACCGGCGGTAATCTTGATTATTTCGTCTTTACGCTCAATTCTTTGTAATCGAATCACCTGCCCTTTTAGTTCGCGGGCATCGTTATAAAACTTGGTAAATAACTCACATTGCCAACTTTTGGAACTATGCAGGTTTTCCAAAATAAGTTCAACGTAGATATATCGTGTCTCCTCACTACTAAATCCGCTGAAATAGCGTCGATCTTCTTCCATAAGATCATCGTAAGGTCCTTCGTAGAGTCGAATAGATTTTACCCCCAGGTATGGATTTGGTTCACCGATAGCAAATCTGCCCGCATCTTCTACATAAAAGTATTTGGTAGCTACTTTTTCTCCTTCAATCCATGCTTCCCAGTAGTAGGTACCTTTTTTCCAAAATTGACCTTCGCTTTTATTACCCCAGCCTTCCCGGATAAAAACCACATTGTCGTATTTGCTGACCTTACGATTTTCAAAAGGTAGACGGCATATTTCCTCCCGCCCCTTTTTAAGTTTATAACAACGTAGTTCAACATTGATTTCCCAGTCTTCTTTATCAAAATTTTTGTTAAAAAAAGAAAGCTCTGCGTAGACATAAGTCGTCTCATACCGGTCAAAAACCTGTCGGTACTTCTTCTTGTTATCCGCCAGCCATTCGGTGGAAGAATAGACTTTCAACTCGCGAAATTTGTAGTTTTTTACGTCAGGGTATTCGTATGATTCAGCCATAAATTGATTATTGGCTATAAACATATCAAAAAAACGTCAACTTGGCAATATTTTAAGGACCTGGATTGAATAAGTTTGTACTTTTAGTGGTCTAACATTAGTGAGAATAGCCCGTTAAATTATGATTCGTTTTAATTTGAAGTTAGATTTGTTTTTTTTACCAAAAAATCCAGAATAAAGTGCATGGAGAATTAAAACAGATTTAGTAATTTCGCTGTATGCCTACTGTTAAATCCACGATCCAGTTGCTTGTCCAGCCGACCGATAAAAAATATCGGGTTCGACCACTTTTTTATGGTTATCCAGAAGTGGTCGCGGAACGATTTGACGAAGGGTTGAGCATGATAAAAAAACGAATTAAGGAGAACTTGAGATATTTCAAGTTTGACCGAACCAGCGGAGATGCACTACTTTGGATGATTTTTAATCCCAAAGCGGAAGGACAACTCCTTCATTTACGTATTCCCGTAGGTCGGGCCAGTCTCGAAGGAAATTTTTATTACGTCAGTTATCAGCTTCAGGGAATGACCTTTGTATGCTTACCTGCTTTTGATCAATATCAGTTTATTGCCACCCATAGCGTGGCGATAGAAACGCAAGTAACGGACACGATTGCCTATCTGATAAGAACGTATAAAAAGTCCCTCGACAGTAGAGAAATATTTGATATCTCTATTTTCACTACGCCTAAAGGTAGCTTTATCCATCCTTTGGAAATGAATTTAGCCGTTGCTTCTCAAAAGTTTTCGTTTGAACAAGCGGATTTAAGTTCTCTATTTTCGAGCATAGTCCCAAACAGCAGTTTTGATGGACAAAAAGAAATAAACGTAGTTGGCGAAAATTTAAACGAACGGTATCCAGGCGAATTAAGCCGTGCCTACCAGCGCGATCAGACCGTGGATCAGTTAGTTCATCAGATTTTTCGGGGCAATCGTACCCCATTGGTAATTATTGGAAAAAGAGGTGTTGGTAAAAATACGCTCATCAACGAAGTCTTATTCCGTTATCTAGAGACCGAGCTTGATCCAAAAGATTCTACACAGACACTTTGGCAGATCAATCCCAACCGGATTATTACGGGAATGAGTATCGTAGGTTGGTGGCAAAAAAGATTCGAAGCCATTATTGAATACGCTCGATTGCGTTTAAAAAAAGTCAGTATAAAACTAACCACCACGGATCATTTATTATTTGATAATCCGATTGCGATGTTGCGAATTGGACAAAGCGCGCAGAATAAATTTACACTCAACAATGTTTTACTCCCCTACTTAGAAAAACGAATGATCGGCGTGATCATTCTGGCCACGCCCGAAGAATGGCAGATCGTTCAGGAAAAAAACCAACGGTTTGCCAATTTGTTTCAAGTTATCCGATTACCAGAGTTTGATTATAAAACAGCCGTAAAAGCAGTGATCGAACAACGTTGTGATCTGGAAGATAAAAATCATTGTCAATTTTCTATTCAGGCAATTGATCAGCTTTTTACGCTACAGCGAAATTTTATGCAGCAAAAAGCATTACCGGGTAGTGTGATGCGTATCATGAATCAACTTGCGACTCGCTACCGCAACCAGTTTATTGACCTACCAGAGGTTCGGAAAAATTTTGAACAATTCAGTGGTTTAAATCAACAGATTTTTGACGAATCATTAACACTCAAACCGGATGAAATAGAAAATTTTATCGGGCAAGAACTCGTAGGCCAACCAGATGCGGTGAAAGCTTTGGCCGACACGATTCACCAAATCAAAGCAAGATTAAATAACCCTCGCCGTCCACTTAGTTCTTTTATGCTGATCGGGCCGACGGGTGTAGGAAAAACCCAGGCAGCCAAAGTACTTGCCAAATATTTAACAGGCAGTGAAGATAGTTTGCTGCGTTTTGATATGAACGAGTATATCAATTACGACGCAGTAGATCGACTCATCGGAACCTACTATCAACCAGAGGGACAACTGACGGGTAAAGTGCGCCACACTCCTTTTGGGATTTTATTGTTAGATGAAATTGAAAAAGCGCACCACAGTGTCCACGATTTACTGTTGCAGGTATTGGACGACGGCCGGTTGACAGATAGCCTGGGAAAGACGGTGGACTTTACCAATATGATCGTCATTATGACTTCCAACGTCGGTGCCCGCGAGATTTCCAGCCAATTGGGCTTTGAAAAAACGAATGGTAATAATCACGCTATTTATCAAAGTGCATTAAGAAAAAGATTCCGCCCGGAGTTTATTAATAGAATTGATCAAGTGGTGATCTTCAAATCACTTTCTTTTGATCATATTTTAAATATTGCCCGTTTACAAATAAAAGAGTTATTGAGTAGAGATGGCTTCGTACGCAGAACCACCATTCTCGATATTTCACAGGAAGCACTCGCGTGGGTGGCCCGTAGAGGTTTTGACGAAAAGATGGGTGGACGTGCTTTAAAAAGACAAATCGAACGGGATCTAACCATGTTGTCGGCAGAGCAATTAATTGCAACACAGGAAGATTTACCGATTCTTTTTAGTATTGATATTGACGAAAAAAGTAACCAGTTAGTTCCGAATATTCAGCAGCTGCGTTTTGCATCAATGTCTTCTAAAAACAAGCTTCCAGCCTTGCCCACAGCAGTCCGGGGAAAAAGTTTTTTTAGAAGACAACTTGAACAGTTAGAACAACTCGAAAGGAAAATCTATCAGATGGAAGAATCGGAACCAGAAAAGGATCAACCGATCATGGTCACCGGTTTGCAAACCGAAGAGCAGTTAAACTGGCAATACTATAATTTCAAAAACAATTTGATTGCGTTAAAAGAAGAATTGACCAGTTTGAGCCTTGGCTATGGTAGTGGTCATTATATTCAAAATCAGCGCCAGGCTTTCCGCTTTAAGTTGGCTATTTTACCCGTTAGCAACGAAGCGATCTCGTTGGAAGATCAATTATTTGATCAGGAAACCCTGGCAGAAATCACCGAAAACTATCGGTACGGCACCACTAAATTTGATAGTACTGATACCGATTTCCTATCAGCGTGGTTACAGGTATTTTGGCTAAAAGAATCAATAGATCCGTTTTTAAAGGGTACCGCAGAAACGGTTAAGCTACAATTCAAATCCTGCATAAATCAACAAGGAAAGGAAGAAATTACGTTTCTATTAAATCTCTATAAATCTTTATTTGATCAACTGGATTTAACGTCAGAAATACATGAGGAGCAGCAGCAGATTCAGGCATCCGGATATGGTTTGTCCAGGCTTTTAAGCGAAGAGATTGGCTATACTTTATTTTATCAATCTCACCAGAATCCAATACCGATATTGACATTTTTGACCGATGCAGATGGCCATCGATTGAACAAAGCCAGTGCATTAAAAGTGCTTCGTGTTTTTGATATTAAACGTACCATGACAGATTTACGAACGGGATTAACTTGTCTGGCGCGATTGACGGCGGAGGAATTTTTGTTGTTGGTGATGGGAAGATAGGAAAGTTCAGCGTTTGATTTTAAAAACAGCACCTTGTATTCAAATCATCGTACAATGAACATGAACGCTTGTCTGTTGTTTTCCAATAAATTACAGCTCATGTCTAAAAATTCCTTTCCCTACGATCTAGATTTCGACAAAACTGATTTTCGTAAAAATCCCGAGTTATACCGAATTGGACGCGGCGAACAGGGCGTTTTACTGGTGCAACCTTACAAGTCTGAAATTTTGCCACACTGGCGATTTAAAAATGTGGAGATAGCAAAAAAGTCTGCTAGTAACATATTTTCTCTTTTTAAAAAATACCTTCAGGAGGAGGATTTTGTCGGCGCTGACATGGCACGTAAATATTTACAAATGGGATTTACAAGAGCCCGTCGTTATGCCAATCATCCAAGTGGAAAAAAATATAAAGAAAGTCCCGAAGATGCCACGGAAGGTAAGGCTTATCCTTATTCTGCAGGAAGTAAAAATAAAGGAAATGAAATTTTACCGCAAGCAGTGGATGCGCTGACTAATGAGAAAGCAAAAGCCGCAGCGGTCTTTAAAGAATATTGGTTCAGAGCCAAGGATCACGAAGAATATTTGCAACAGAAAAAAGCGTTTAGAAAAAAATATTATGTAAAATAATTTCAGACAAACGTTAAAAAACAGCGCTACCTCTTTCCGGATTCCGTGGCTATTTTTATTTCCATCTAGAATATCTAATAGTCTTCTACCGCCACCATCATATCTTCTACTGCTTGAACCAGTTCAATAAAACGCGGATCGCGTTTTGTACTTCGGTCCCGGTGTGCAGGCAGATTTACGTGAATATGCTCAGCAAAATGGGAAGGAGCGGATTTTAAAATATAAATATCATCTGCTAAATAAACAGCCTCAGAGATATCATGGGTCACAAAAATAATGGTTGGTTGTAATCTTTCGAAAATATCCAGTAACAAATCCTGCATCTGTAATCGGGTCTTTACATCCAGAGCACCAAAGGGTTCGTCCATCAAAAGAATATTGGAATTGGCCAACAAACTACGTCCAATCGCGACCCGCTGTAACTGTCCACCGGAGAGTGTCGGATACTGCGCGTACTTATGTTCGTGACCAGCGAGCCCCATAATCTCAATCATTTCCATCGCTTTTTCGTCGCGCGCTTTCTTGTCCATTCCTTTAAACTTCAATGCCAAACCAACATTGTCTAACACAGACATCCATGGCAGGGAAGAGTATTGTTGAAAAACCATACTTACCCGGTTATCTTTACTGATTGGTTTTTGATTGACCAATAATGTATCAGCAGCAGTGGGCTCCTGCAACCCGGCAATGTAGCGCAGTAAAGTAGACTTACCACTACCCGACATGCCAAGAATACAAACGAATTGACCTTTACCAGGTTTGTTTTCAACCAAAAAATCCAAATCCTTGATGATATAACTTTTACCACCATCGTAAGATTGGTCGATACCGCGTAGTTCTACAATATTGTCTAAATCTGTATCGGGAAATTTTACCATTTTTTTATTGTTTAAACGTTGTGACTAGCGATCGACCTTTTAAGTATTTAAAAAACTCAAAAAAGACTGCAGCGTATTAAAAAAAATTCACGCTTCTGATTTATTAGCGGTTAATATTTTAAATTCACCCAAGCCAATAAAGAGCAATCCGGCCATTACAATCAGTCCGACAACCCACCAAAAGGTAGTACCAAGTCCTGAAAACAGTGCGCTCAATATCAGTCCTAACAACGTAATACCCAGTACAGCGAAAACACCAAACTGGCTTTCTTTATAACCAGCGGTAGTGCTTTTGACATATTTATGTGGAAACAAGCGACGATCGATAAACATGAAGATTTTGTCCTGTAGAAATCCAATCAGAATGATTATAAACAGGATGGCGAATACCTTTTCCAGTTGGCCTTGCCGGGCTTTAATAAAAATTAAAGAACCAATTCCTCCCGCTCTATTTAGTAGCTCGGCGATAATAATGTAAGTCCAGGAGATAGCGGTAAGTACTCTGATATCGTCCATTAATTTGGACATGACCGCTGGAATATAAACCGACCGGATCGTTTGCCAGTCAGTGGCGCCCAGCGTAAAAACTGTTTTTAAATAAACATCCGTTACTTCGTCGATTCGCTGTACAACCACGGGCAGTAAGTAAACGATGATACCGAAAGCCAGGAAAGCAATTTTCATTTCATCCCCGATTCCAAACCACAATATAAAAACGCCCGTCAGTGCAGTCAACGGCAGATAACGCAGTGCGTTGGTTTGCTTACTAAACAAGCCCCGGAAAAGTGGATACAATCCGATGATAAATCCAAACAACAATGAAATCGAAATCGCCCAAAAGTATCCCTGGATATTGAGCCAGATAGAGCGCAACATTTCTGCAGGCAGATTATCTTTTGTGAACAATTCCGGATACGATTTCACAACCGCTGGTGGCGGAGGCAAAACAGGATATACTTTTTCAAATTTAGTGGCATTGGCAAAAGCCAGACTATCCTGATAGGCAAGTGCACGCGCCAAGCTGTCCTGATTAATCTGCGGACCATCTGCATCCAGATTAAGAGAAGAAGGCAATCGGTTGTTAAAACCTTCGATGATTGGTTTTTGTGTTGAAAAAGATTCAGCTGCCAACCACCAAATTGTAATAAAGATTAAAAATCCGATGACTCCCAGAATCAGATTCTGCGAGCGAGTAAGCGTTCCACGTAGTTTAAAAAGATTCATCAAGAATTGGATAAGGGGTAAGAGAACAGCTTAAGAATGTTGAATCGTTGAATATTAGTTAAAATACTCAACGATTCGGTGGTTCATCGTTTATTACAAATTTTAATCAGTTAACAGCTCAAAATCAGTCCGGCGATTTTTCGCTCTACCCGCTTCTGTGCTATTATCGGCAATCGGCTGCGTCATTCCATTTCCGATCACAATAAAACGATTACGATCCATTCCATGGGTTTCGATCAGATAATTGGCCACCGCCTGCGCCCGTTTTTCAGACAATCTCTGGTTACTTGCTGCATTACCAGTGTTGTCTGTATTTCCTTCAATTCGGATACGAGAGTTAAAGACCTTGGCAATTTCCACAAATTCCTTGTCAATAATATACTTGGCGTTTTCATCCAATTCAAATTCAGCCGTACGAAAACTGATACTTAATTCCTTGGTAGCCAATGCCTCTTTCTTTTCGTCCGCCTTGGTTGCTTTGGTGTAAGTTTTAGATTTCTCTGGAAAATCAGCAGGGCTGGTTAAGTTGGTATTCATTACTAATTTAGGATAAGCAATTTGTCTCCAGGCAGGAACCCGTCCGTCGATAAAACCAAGATCTGAATATCTGTTTCCCATATTAGAGTAAAGTGTATTTCCGTTCACCCCTTGATAGTCGTTATTTAGTTTGAAAAAATTCTTGTTGTCGCCATGTGTTACCAAGCGTACATTACCGATCATTTCTGCTGCTTCTGCCGGATTCAGAGCAGTACCCCGCTCGGTGAATTCCCGAGATAAAATCTCTGCTGCTTTTTTGCGGCTACTGGAATTGCTATTAATTTCAGCCGCACCACGCATCCATCCCTCATACAATTTTTGTAGTCGATCGCTGTTTTCATCCGCCCATCCACGTTTAGCCATAAAGACATCCGCAATAATATAAGCGGCACTACGGGTACTTTCCAAAATTCTGGAACCAGCGACTGCCTTGGTAGCTAAAATATCATCAGGACTCCAAACTACCGCAGCATCTACGTTACCACTCTTAAATACTTCCGCAGCATCTATCGCCGAAGCCTGAGGCTTAATGGTTACATCTTTGATGGACAATCCACCTGCTTCCAATAACCAAATCAGGAACGAGTGAGAAGGTGTCAATTCTGCCACTGCGATGGTTTTTCCTTTCAAGTCAGCAACCCGGGTGATTCCACGACGTGCAATAATAGCGTCTCCACCACGGGACCAGTCGGCCTGAAAAACAATAACCGGATCTACTGCAGAAAGAGCGCCTACTTCCGTTGGGAAAGCATCAATCGTTGCCCACAGTAAATCTACTTCACCAGCTCGGAATGCGTTACGACTTGCCTCAAAATCATCCAGGACAACGAACTCTACCTGAAAACCATAATCTTTGTAGAAGCGAGAATTTTTGGAAGCCTCAAAACCTTCGTTAAAATATTGTCCTCCGGCGTATCCACCCCAGGTTACTACGCCAACCCGAATTACATCATCGGTACTCCCGCTGTTGGTGTCACCGGGACTGGTGTTTGCGTTACTGGAATTGCTGCCTGAATTGGCGCTGGAACTTCCATTGCCAGTATTTTCTACGCCAGCCTTATTCTTTATTCCCTCGCCCAGGTCGGTATTATTAAGAAAATAATTACCGATAAAAGCGATGACACCAATAATCAGGAGGGTTATTAGAAATTTTGAAAAGGTAGTTAATCGTCGAGCCATTTTTAGTTATTGAAATTTTGAAATTATGAGCCTACCTTCCGAGGAGGACAAGCAAGTCATTGAATCGTTTAATTTGTTATGAAGATCTATCTTGAATAGCGTTTATTTATGGTTTAAAAATAAATTTTAATCAAAAAAGCTATCGTATTGATTGGCATCATTTTCTGCTCGTTGCGGACGGGCGATGGGCTCATTAAGGTCCAGCATTTCTCCATCCTCAGATTCCAGAATCAAAGAATCTTTTTCAGAACCAAGGATAAGAGAAGTTCCTTCGTTCTCCCACTTTTCCAACATCTTAAGGCCTTCCTCTTCAAATACCCCATTTTTTAAATCCACGGATTGCATAAAATTGGAAGACATATCCATGAAACGTTCCATCTCCCCAACTTTGAGGCTCACATCATCTGCGATGGCTTCGAGAGCAGTATCAAACATATATCGTTTATCCTGATCTCCCTGAATAATATTCATGGCAGATTTCATGGCGGAATGACTTGCGTGAATTGCGATCCGCTCTTGTTCTTTCATTTGAACTTGATCCTTGATATCCTCCATCAGGATTTCAGAATTTTCGTACATCTTATTCAGTACCCGATAGAGGACTTCCATTTTTTTGTATAAATCCTCCAGTCGCATGTTAGATTCCTTGGCCCTGGCTGCTTTTCGAGACTTCAGGATCATGATATTCTTTTTGTCTTTGTCCCTTGCTTTACTGGCGAGGTTAAGATTGCTTTCGATCATTCGTTTATTATTGTGAATCATCTCCTGCATTTTGTGCATCTCTCCTCTTAGCTGACTGATCTGGCGACTCATCTTGCGTAGATTGTCCTGAAGGTCGTCGACGTAAGATTTAAGGATACCGATCGGATCAATCTGAACAAACAGCCCGGTGATCCAGCGCATCACGCTCTTATACATGTATCCGGTAACGGCTCTGGTCTTTGGATCCAATGCCATAAAAATGATGATTCCTAAAACGGTTAAGGAGACAACCATCCCTAAAACAGAACTTAGCGCTCCCAGGATGGGACCAATAAAAGTAGTGACCAGTGCGACGGTTCCGACAGCAGCAGCTCCTAAAAAGATTGCACCAGTGACCCCTTCAGGTCTTTTCCAGAATGATTTTGGTTTTGGCTCTGCCATATATATTAGTAATTTCTTTTTTGCAAAAATAACATAAAAAAAGCCATTTGAGGCAGTTTCGCTCAAGAGCTTGTCTAAACATAATTGTCTTGAGCGGTAGTAGACTTATTTTCTATTGGTCTAACGGATAATAAAAATATTTATAGATTTCTAATCTCTTCTTCACTTAGTCCGGATATTTCCTGAATATCTGTATTTGACATTCCTTTTGCTTTCATTTTTTTAGCCAGTTTTTTAGCGGTTTCTCTGGTAACTTCTTCCGTTACTTCTCTGGTAACTTCTTCCGTTACTTCTCTGGTAACTTCTTCCGTTACTTCTCTGGTAACTTCTTCCGTTACTTCTCTGGTAACTTCTTCCGTTACTTCTCTGGTAACTTCTTCCGTTATTTCTCTGGTAACTTCTTCCGTTACTTCCTCTGCCGCTCGTTTCTTTTCTTCTTTCAACATTTCAATAATGGAGGCATTTTTAGCCATCATCATTTCATAATGCATTCTCTGGTCGATGGTCATTTGACTTACGTCTACCTTTTCCATGGCCTGCTCTATCCAGTCTTCTGTCAGGAATTTTGGTAATTGATCTAACCCTTTGATGTTTTCTAAATTCTTCATGATATAAATGAGTTTTTCTAAATCTGAGTGAATTTCGGATTCCTTCTCTTCAAATTTATCAATTTCTACAATGATATGGGTAATTTGATTGTCTAATTCTTCTCCTTTTTGATTCATCAATCGGCCAAAATGATAATATTCTGCTGATTTTCTAAAAATACTGTGGGCCAAAAATCCAATACAGTAAATCTGAGTAAGATCCTCAAACTTATATTTACCTTTTCTAACCAACGTATTAAACCGATGAAAAGCATAAAACTTGGATCGCTGAATAAAATTTTTGTAATGTCCTAGCTGCATTTCCACTATAAAAGTTCTACCTTTCTCGTCTTCACACATCAAGTCATAAACGCCTGATCTGCCATCTTCAGATAATCCAATAAACTCATTTTGTAAAAACTGGACTTCCTTTATTGGACTTTCACTTTGTATTAAGGCCTGAAGCGCTTTTCTTAAAAAGAGAGAATTTCCTTCATCAGCAAAGACTGCCTTAAAACCATAATCTGAAAGTAAAGAAATAAATTTCCGTTCGTTTTCCATAGTTGTTTATGTCTGTTATCTACTCTTGAAATTTATTTCAAGGCTTCTACTTCAAATACGTCTGCATCTTAACGATATCTTCCTGTATCTGCCCCGTCAATAACTGATAGGTAACCACAAAATTATTTTTTGTGTTCTCTACTTTGACGGTTGCATCCGTTATTTGTTCTTTTATCTGAGCACTTTCCTGTTCGTGCGCTTCAATTTCTTTAGTTAATTGTTCAATCTGTTTGCGCTTTTGTTCTGCAGCCTGATCCAATTTCTCTATTCGCTGACGTCGGTCTCCAATCTGCTTTTCCTTTTGGTTGACCAGTGCCTGTCCAAATTTCTGTTCTTCTGTTTTTAGAATAGTCAGATAATGGTTCGCTGTTTCCAGCAAATTTTGTGGCGTAGCGCCCATGGTTTTAGCCATCGCAAAAGCGGACTGATAACGAGTAGACTCGTCCATATCCATATTCTGGAGGGACTGTAGGGACTGCTTGTATTCTAGATAATCAAACCCATCCAGATTGCTCTTGTCCATGGCTCCCAATAGAATGTTCATAAACTTATCGGTCACCTTGCCACCCGTTAGCCTGGAAGTTTTCACTTTGAGAGTTGAATTTTGGGTTGGGGCTGTATTATTAGCAGGACGATCGGGTACCAATCCATCACCAGCAGGAGCCGTTGCCTCGGCTTCTTCCTGTGATTTTTGCTCTAGCGCCTTTTTTAATGGATCGTTGTCCTCAACAACAAATAGTTTTTTAATTCGGTCAAACATGTGGTAATATTCTTGGTTTACTTTGAAGATGTTTTAAGTTAAAACAATCTATGTAGATCATTGGTTCGCAAAACTTTCTTTAATAGATTTCGTAATAAAATTGCCCTCAAAATAAGAAAAATTACCTCAAAACCACAAAATTACCTTTCTTTGCGCTTATGAGTTCTAACCAAAAAATAAACGTATCCTCCGAAATCGGAATTCTTAAAAGAGTAATGGTCCACCGCCCCGACGCGGGAATCGCCCGAATTTCGCCAAAAGACGCCGAAGAGTTACTCTTTGACGACATTGTTCACTTGCCTACCATGCAGAAAGAACATGAAATTTTTACCCAAATCCTGAAAGCATTTATGGGTAAAGAAAATGTTCTGGAAATTCAGGATTTGCTAGTTGAAGCTTTAAAAGCCAGCAAAGGAGCGAAGGCCGAAATGATAGATATGGTCATAGATTACGAAGAATTACCGGCTTCTTATCAAACACTTTTTCATGGATTATCAGACGAAGATCTAGCAACCGTACTTGTCACAGGATATCATGAAAAGGATGACCACATCATTTTTGATCCCATCCCCAATTTTATTTTTACCCGCGATATTGCCGTAACGGTCAACGATCATGTAATTATTACCAAAGCTAAAAAAGCAGCGCGTCACCGCGAAAATTTCATTACCCGTTTTGTTTGCTGGGCACATCCGATGTTTCGCGAGATTCGAATCGAAGGTAAAGTGATCAATCTCAATACGGTCGATGATTTTCCACCCTCCAAGAGAGGAGAAACCGTTTCTATCGAAGGAGGCGATGTAATGGTTGTTAATAAAGATTATCTACTCATCGGTTGTAGCGAACGGACCAACGCGCACGCGATTGAATCGTTAAAAAAAGTTCTATTTGAGAAAAAGGTCATTAAGAATGTAGTACAAATTAATATTCCTGTAGATCGGTCTTATATGCATATTGATACTATTTTTACGCAAATCAGCAAAAACCATATCGTCGCTTTTAAACCGATTATTATGGATGGTTTGGGTTCAAATGTGACCGTTTATCATCATACGGGTAAACAATCTGTCTATCTATCGGTTAAAGATTTTTTCCACGGAGAAATAAACCCTAACATGGAATTTATCACCGTCGGAAACGGAGAATCACCTTTTCAGGATCGGGAACAATGGACGGATGGCTGTAATATGGTAGCCATCAAACCAGGTGTAGCGCTTACTTACGACCGTAATCCTAAAACAGAAATTGCGCTAAAAGCAGCGGGTTTTAAGATTATTCACGCTTACGATTTCTTAAAAGGAGTCGAGGATAAAACAATCGATCCGGCTAAAGTCAAGAATACGATTATTAGTTTGCCCAGCGCTGAATTATCGCGCGGCCGCGGTGGATCTCATTGTATGACTTGTCCAATTGAGAGGGACTAATGAATGCTGAATATTGATTTTTCAGACCAGTCAGCAAGAATCAGGGATCGTCACAGAGATGGTCAAATATATTCGTAACTGGACATTCATGATTCAATATTATTTAGCAAGCTTGAATAAGAATTCGTAACAACTATGTATCAACATCAATTCTCCGTTCGTGTTCGCTATGCAGAAACCGATCAAATGGGATATTTATATTATGGCCATTATGGTCAGTATTATGAGGTAGCCAGAGCGGAAGCGATGCGTTCACTGGGGATTAGCTACCGGGACCTGGAGGTAAAACACCATATTATGATGCCCGTCATGTCGTGGAATATTCGGTATGTTCGCCCAGCATTTTACGATGACTTATTACGGATGGAAACGACTTTGCGGCGGTTGCCCGATCGGCACGTTACCTTTTATACAGCGGTTTTTAATCAAAAAAATAAATTACTGAATGCTGGTTCTGTAAAATTGTGCTTTATAGACGGCGCTACGAAAAAAAGAATTTCTGCACCAGAATATTTGCTCGGACCGCTGAGACCTTTTTTTACAAACAAAGAGGATAAATAAATATTCATTAAACTAAAGTCTATTTAAGTGGAGTTATGAAATTACCGTCGATAAATAAGCTCAAAAAGCGCTTGTTGGGTCATCCCTTGTTGGGACGGTTATTTACTTGGGCCAAAGCCCGATCCCTCCCCGGTTTTCAGCAACAGTCTATTTATGATGTCCTCAATTTTGTTTACGAAGAACTAAAGAAGGATCGGCTGATTACTCGGGCAAATTCTATTTCCTTCAGCTTCTTTCTATCGCTATTTCCTACCATCATTGCTTTTTTCACATTAATTCCTTTATTGCTACCTATTATTTTCAATAAATATTTGATCAAGGTATTACCGATGGAAACTACTTTTATCTACGAAGCTGATGGTAATATTGATTTTGTAGAAACCCTTATTTTACAGATAAATACCATTCTACCCAATGTAATTGGAAAAGTAGAAGTAATGACGCTTTTACGGGATATTGTCTCACAGCCACGGGCAGGATTGTTATCTTTTGGTTTTTTCCTGGCCCTCTTTTTTGCGTCTAACGGAATGATGAGTATGATGCGTGGATTCGAAAAATCATATCATCTTACTTTCAAACGACGTTCCCTTTTTAAGCGACGGCTGGTTGCGATAGGCTTGTTGTTATTGCTATCAGCCATGATTTTTGCTTCGGTCCTATTGATTATTTTGGGAAATCAAATGGTTGCGCTGATTGTACAAAATGTAGAAACACCTGGCATGGAAAAAGCTTTGCTGAATGTTTTGCGTTATTTCATTGTTATGGCCTTGATTTATTTCGGAACCTCTATGGTGTATCGATACGGTATTCCGACTATCGCCCGGATTAAGGTATTTTCGGTAGGAACAACTGTAGCCACGGTTGGGTCAATCTTGTCAACAATTATTTTTAGTTTTTATGTAAATAACTTTGGCGTTTTCAATAAATTATATGGCTCCATCGGGACGATCATTATCATCATGTTGTGGATTCAGTTGAATGTCTTAATGCTTTTGATCGGTTTCGAATTGAACGCGAGTGTGGCGGTGAATCGGGATTTGAATTTGAATTTGAATAAGGATAAAGAGAAGTCTTGAAATAATTAGTGAAAAACCTTTTTTAATATAAAAACATATATTTTTATTCCATATTATTTTGATTTAACATATATTTTTGTATCTTAGTAGCACGAAACAAATCCGTCCTGGTAAAAATTCTTTCATAGATTAAATACCCGACGAAAATCTTACAATTTTTTCTCCTCCACTTTCCACAACAGACTATTAAGTTAATCAGTTAATTTGCGGTGCTCATTACTGAACAACTCCCATTTTATAATCCATAAATTGAACAATTATGAACACATTTGTTTCAAGAACTGCCTCCTACTCTGCCTCCAAAAAACAAACCAAATCACTAGATGATATTCGTCGAGAATTAACCGATCTTTCTGATTCGCAAAAACTCGCTATAATAGGTGGTGTGGTTTTCCGAATTCACCGAAAAAGGAAACTTTGCGGAAATATCGTTCCACAGTAATTCAAATTATTTAACAATTATTTTACGCATTTTATTTCGCTAAAATTTACGCGTTTTAATTTCCAAAACAATTAGCAAAATTGCTGTAAAAAATTGTAACCTTAGGTGTTTTATTCCGTTTTAACTATTGCACTTGAGCGAAATCTTTTACCTTAAGTTTCCGTTTTCTCAACCAATCTTACACCTTAACCATCCAATCTTACCGCCTTATAATTTACTGTAAGTAAATTATTCAAACTAGTGTATTTTTTGAACTAAAAACATATTTTTATACTTTTATTCCATAAGACACAATCTTACAATGACTAATGCATTAACATAATCATTGATTCGTACTTACCAGACTTAGACACTATTTTCTGACACGCTAAACAGAACCACTATGAACCAGCTTTACCCCGGTAAAGAACCGCATTTACAGGATTGGATTTCACAATTTGAAAATGAATCTCCCGACGCAGACCCTATCTCAATGGCTGAGCAGCCTTACTTGAGGGTTATTCAGTATTTTGAAGAAGAGGTATCCGTAAAGAAGGCGTTAGAAATAACCAGCAAAGCATTACTTCTCCATAAAAAATCCACTTCATTACATACCAAAAAAGCGATGCTTTTATTGAGTGATAGAAATGCTGAATTAGCACTCGAATCTCTTGATCGGGCCGAATGGCATGGTAAGTCTATCGTCGAAACCAACCTCCTGAGAGTAAAGGCTTATATTGCTCTTTTTGACTTTACCAGAGTTCAGGAAACGCTTGACAATCTCAGAAATGAATACACCCTGAGTAAGGAAAAAAAATCCCAGATTTTTGTACTGGAAGCAGAAATGTTCCGCGTACAAAAAGACTACTTTGCAATGTACCAGGCGCTGAAATGTGCACTTGAGATTGTTACTGACAACGAACTGGCCCTTAAACAAATTTGGTTAGCGATGGAAATGAGTCAGGAATACGACGACTGCCTGGCATTTCACCACAAACTGCTAGAAAAAGATGCTTACCAATACCTGGCCTGGTTTAATCTGGGACACGCACATTACAATAAGTACCAATACAGCGAAGCGATGGATGCGTTTGAATATACGTTCATCATTGACGAATTATTTCTACCCGCCTATTTGGATTACGTAGAAACTGCGATTCAGGAACAAAAATATTTTCTGGCGATTAACTGCATTGAAAATGCGCGCCGACACTTTGACCTCGACGAAGAAATGTTATTTAAAATGGCAATTTGTCACCAAAAAATTCATTTATACGATAAGGCACGTACGTATTTTTATCGGGCAAAACGAATGGATTCGTACAACTCGGATATCTATTTCCATTTGGGAGAATGCTATGCTGCTGAAAATCGATACCGTGAAGCAATTTATCATTTTAAAACAGCCATCAATCTACAAATCGATGTAGAAGAGTATCACTTTGGTCTGGCCCAGGCTTACGCTGCCAATCAACAGGAAGATCTCTCAATCGAACAATTTAAAATTGCCACTTATACTGCTGCTCATCGTAGTGAAATCTGGGTAGCTTATGCCAAATGGCATCTGACAGAAAATCGATACGAACAGGCACTTACCGTTTTGATGGAAGCAGAACAGTTTACTTTTAGTGCAGATTTATGTTTTCTAAAAGCTGCTTGTTTGTCCCAAATCGGTAGAAACTTTCACAAAGACCTGATCGAAGGATTAAAACATGATTCTAAAAATAAAAATCTGTTTTTTGATTTTGCCCCAAAACTTTGTCGAGAGGATACAAAAATAAAAGGGATGATCCGTTATTACCTCTGTGAGTAAATAACTTGATTTATTCAATAAAAATTTTTATTTCTACAAAAAAGCAACAAACCTTTAATCACGTTTTGTTGCTTTTTTTGTTTACTTTGTTGTTCTTCATCAATCAAAGTTCAAATCTCTAATATGTGCGGACGTGCTACCCTATCCAAATCTAAAGCAGAACTTGAAAAACGTTTTCGAGCAAAATTTAGTCCAATGGACGAAGAACAAAATATTGTAAACTACAATGTGGCACCGACGCAATTACACCCAGTGATTACCAGCGAAAATCCAGATCAAATACAGTTATTCAAATGGGGACTCATTCCCTTTTGGGCAAAAGATACTAAAATAGGCAGCCGCATGATCAATTCCCGGATTGAAACGATTACGGAAAAACCTTCTTTTCGCAATGCTGTCAAACGCAGACGTTGCCTAGTATTGGTGGATGGTTTTTACGAATGGAAAAAAATAGATAACCGCAAACAGCCTTATTATATTCACCTCAAAAGTAATGCAGTTTTTGCGATGGCCGGAATCTGGGAAAAATGGAAAAACCCAGAAACCGGTGCTCTGGTGTATTCCTTTTCTATCATTACGCAGGACCCAAACAAATTTATGGCACCGATTCACAATCGAATGCCCGCTATACTACTACCCGAAGATGAACAAAAGTGGTTGAATATTAACATCCCCGTCGAGGAAGCACTGCAACTTATTCAACCTCCTGAGGATGATTTATTAGCTGCTTACCCCGTCTCTAATCAAGTTAATCGGGTTAGTGAAAATAGCGCAGAATTAGTAGTTCCCCTTTCGACAGATCAGTGATAAAATTACTTTTTTATTTTTAAGCTCGACTTTAGCCAAACTTTGCTATTGGCTACTAACTCCCTAAAACGGGGAGTGATTAGTTGTTCTATTACCGTAATTGAATTAACTCAACTGTTAATAATTTTTTTTAAGATTCGCGTATATAGGAAGCCAATGGCTAAAATCAAGCTTAGACCTTTTAAAGTATTATAAAAAATCGTATTTTGTAAAACGCTTGACCATCTGAATGACACCTTTTCCTCTTTCAATTACTTTATGTATTACACACAATTAAGGATCAATAAAAAATGATTAAATTTAAGAGATTCTCTACGCTGCTAGTATTAGCATGTATTCTTTCTTTTTCGCTTACCGCTCAACAATCCTCCTGCGTGGGAGGTTTATCCGATGGATATCCATGCGACAAAGTTGCGCTGGCTTCCAGAGTAAACCTACTAACATTAGGTGGCGCTACTGGTAATGATGTTTGGGGTTATCATAGTCCAACCGGACGAGAATTTGCGTTGATGGGACTGACTAATGGCGTCGCATTTGTTGATGTTACAGTACCGACGGCTCCGGTAGTCATTGGAAATCTAGCCAGCCATGGAAATAGTACTTCTTCTCCCTGGCGTGACATACGGACTAAAAATGGCTATGCTTACATTGGTGCTGACAAGATTAATGGACACGGAATTCAGGTTTTTGACCTAAGCCAATTGGATGCCGCTGCTTCGGGCCCCGCTTCTTCGCTTCCAATAACTTTTACCGAAACCAGTCATGTTGATTTCGGGATCAATGGACATTCGCATAATATGGTGACCAATTTAGATTCGGCTTCCAAATTTTTATATGCAGTGGGACAACGGGCCTACTGCTCTGGTGGCGTAACCGTTTTTGATCTGACCGATCCGGAAATGCCGACACAGGAACAATGTTATAATGCCGACGGATATTCTCACGATATGATCTGTATAAAATATCGAGGACCGGATGTGGCCTATATCGGACAAGAAATCTGCATTGGCTTCAACGAAACTATTTATAGTATTATTGACATGACCGATAAGAACGATATTATTGGAATATCTGCACAGACGTATAATGGTGAAGGTTATACCCATCAAGGATGGATTAGCGATGATCATAAATACCTGATGCTGGATGATGAGCTGGATGAAATACAAAATAATCACAATGTTAGAACTTACTTTTTTGATATTTCCGATCTGGACAATCCAGTTCCTTTAACCAATGATTACTATGAGCACAGTATTTCTACTGTTGACCACAATATGTTTGTTAAAGGACCTTACCTTTATCAGGCAAATTACGAAGCAGGACTAAGAATTCTGGACATCAGCGATCTGGATAACGGAATCTCGACGATTTCAGAAGCAGGTTTTTTTGATATTTTACCTTCTCAAGATACTAGAGGTTCAGGCGGTGCCTGGGGAGTATTTCCTTATTTACCAAGTGGTAGTATTTTATTAAGTGGCTTAAACGATGTAGATAACGGTGTTCAAACGGGAGGTCTTTTTGTATTGACCCCCAACCTGCCTCACCATTATTTAACCACCACCACCACTTCGGGAATACAGACCATCTGTGCAGGCACCTCCTCCGTTGATTTCATTTTTAATAAAAATGATATGTACGAATTTTCCAGTACCGTAAATTATATAGTCGAAGATTTAGACCCGTCTTTGAGCAGTACAATTACAACGACTGCAACTGCAACCACAGTCAATGTGAACATCAGCAGTACCGGATCTTTGACAGACAATACGTATTTCACCATTAAATCTATTCCAGCCAACGGGTCACCGACCAGTAAGATCTCAGGTGCGATTATAGTAAATATGGTTCCAGTAGCAGCACCTTTATTAGTACCTGCAGATAATGCAACAACGGTGGACGAAACACCTGACTTTGTCTGGACACCAGATTCCGATACAGATACATATAATGTAGAAATCGCGACTGATGCTGGTTTTACGAATATTGTGCAAGATTCTACCGGACTCACCACCAACCAATATACTGCAATGCCTCTGGCTGACAATACCGAATATTTTTGGCGGACTATTTCCGTTAATGAATGTGGCCAAACCACTTCTACCGTTTTCAGTTTTACGCTAAAAACAGGTATTGTCCCCGTTGAATTAACTGTTTTTGACGGCGAGCACCGTAATAAAATTAATCTACTACGATGGGTGACGGCAGCCGAAACCAACAATGCCGGTTTTGAAATTCAGCGAAAGCAAGTAGACCGAGATCGGGAATTTGAAACCATCGGATGGGTAGACGCAATAACTACAAATGGTGCGAATTACAAATTCACAGACGCAAAAATTACGGCCGGTGCTCGTTACTATTACCGACTAAAGCAGCTGGACCTTGATGACAATTTTGAATTTAGTCCTACGATCACTATTAAGGTTGCGGGCAATCATCCAGGGTTGATTATTTATCCAAATCCAGTTCAAGACCAAATTTCTCTGGATCTGTATTTGCCTGATTTGAACTCCGCTCAACTCGTTAATTTCTCTATTTTTAATTTCACTGGACAAGAAGTTCAGCAATGGACCTTTAATCCGGATATGCCTTTTAGCACACAAAAAATTAACGTAGAAAATTTATCGCCAGGGGTTTATATTGGAATGATAACCAAAGGTGCGGTACGGCTACCAGTTCGTTTTGTAAAGTGGTAAACCTTCCAAAAAAGAAGATTTTTCAACGACAAAAACCGTAAATTTCTTCTACCTTGCGATTGCTATGATTTTAACATTAATAAAGAATAATGCCTGGTTACGGCAACGATATATTCAGACGCTTAGTCGCTTTTGGGTAAAAGAAAAAGTAAGTCGTTTTCTTCCCTGGGTACCTGCAGGAAGTAATGCGGTGGACATTGGCGCGGGAAATGGATTGGTAGCCTTAGAACTACAACAAGCTGGCATTGAGACAACCGCAGTAGACGTGACCGATCTTTCTATCCTTCCGAAAATACCAGTGACTGTTTATGATGGCCAAATATTACCTTTTCCAAATCGTCATTTTGATAACGCTTTATTGCTGACGGTGCTCCACCATACTACCGATCCGGTAGCGGTTTTAAAGGAAGCATCTCGCGTAGCAAAACAGGTGGTTATTATCGAGGATGTTTATAAAAACTCATGGCAAAAATATGCCACTTTTGCCATGGACACTTTGGTAAATTTTGGGCATTCAAAAATGACCTATCAGAATCGATCGCTCCGCGAATGGAAAGAAATTTTCAAGGAGTTGAATTTAGAAATTATCAACGAAAAACAAAAGCGGGTACTCCTTATTTTCCTCCAGGTTACTTTTGTTTTGAAAACAGATTCTAAAGTATAGATAATAGAGTTTATGATAAAGTGCTGACGCTACTTTTTTTAGAACATTCCTAATGCACGAAGACCCAAAACGATCGCTTTGGGTCTTCGTGCATTAGGATCACACATTTCAGATGATTGGGTCGTTGGCTTTAAACTAATTGGCCCTCTTATAAGTAAAAGACGGCCAACTGGCCAACCAGCTAACTGGCTAACTGCATTTTTTAATTTACATCGGCTCAATCACGAAAGGCAGTCTTGCCTGTACGCCTTTGGTTTGCATAATTTCTTGCACATAATCAAAATAGGGGAATACTTTTTTTAATTCAGACTGTACCGCATTTTGTGTAAAAGAAGCCTGGTCTTTATTTTGCAGCTCATCCAGAATTCGCTCGAACTGATCTTTGATTTTTGGATATTCAGCCACCCGGTATTGGGTCAGTCCCGCTAAATTTGCTGCAGTTGCGAGCGCTTCGTCCAATCCTCCCATAGCATCTACGAGTTTAATTTCCAATGCTTTTTCACCCGTCCATACCCGACCTTGTGCAATCTCGTGTGCCTGATCTCTCGTCATTCCACGTCCATCCGCTACGCGTTTCAGGAATATTTCATAGAACTCCTCCACCGCTGATTGTAGTATCTTTCCTTCCTCTGGAGAAATATCAAAAAGAGGCGTCAAACCGTGAGAAAAAGGACCCGTCTTAACGGTATCAAAAGTTATCCCTACTTTACTTTTCAGCATATCTTCCAAACTTGGAATCATCGCAAATACGCCGATTGATCCGGTAATAGTATTTGGTTCTGCATAAATAGTATCAGCATTGCAGGCAACGTAATAACCACCCGAAGCAGCTACATCACCCATCGACGCAACGTACGGTTTACCCGCCGCTTTGGCCAGTTCCAGTTCCCGCCACATAATGTCGGAAGCCAGTCCACTACCACCACCACTATTGACCCGAACAACAATCGCTTTCACTTTATCATCCTGTCGTAGTTTGCGAATAATTTTAGCATATTTATCTCCACCTACACTACCCACGTCCCCTTGTCCGTCGACAATCGTTCCTTCCATGTAAACAACTGCAATCCGATCCTTAATGGTAAAGTCTGTTTTACTTACGTGATCCCGTGCGTAAGAACGCAGACTGGTAGAACTGATCTTATCGTCCTCATCCAGTCCAAGGTCATCCCTTAATAAAGTAAGTATTTCATCCCAGTACATTTTACCATCCACCATTTTATAATTAACCGCATCATCGGCATTTCGCAGTAAATAGTTGTCTGCGATCTCGCTTAATTGCTGGGTAGAAATACCACGGGATTCAGAAATATCATTCAAATAAATTTTATATAAACCTTCGAGGTAAGCTCTGGTTTGAAGCTTTGCTTGCTCACTCATATTGTAACGACGGTAAGGCTCGGTAGCACTCTTGAATTGACCAGCGTAAAAAACCTGCATGTCTATTTCCAAGCGATCCAGCATATCTTTCAAGAATGGAACCGTAGCGGCAAACCCTAAAAAATCTACACCTCCCAATGGATGTACATATACTTTATCGGCCACAGAAGCGAGATAATAGGTTCCCTGCGTATAATACGTAGAATGCGCATAAACGAATTTTCCACTTTCCTTAAAATCAATGATGGCTTCCCGTAAATTAGAAGCACCCGCACGTCCCGTTCCAACTGCACTGATGTCCAGTAACAATCCTTTAATTTTATCATCTTCCTTGGCATGTCTCAAAGCAGCAATTAAATCATGCAGCCCAACCACTTTATCCGTCTCCAGCTGAAAACCTTCCGTAGACTCACTATTTCCAGTAAGTTCCGGAATAGGATCTTTCAGGGTGAGCTTTAGCACGGAGTTTGCCTTTACAACACTCTTTTTGCTCATGGCCGAAGAAGCCAGAGAGGTACCAATCACGAATAGAATACCAAATAGCGCGAAACCAGCGAGTATCACACCCAGACAGGACGCCATAATTGTCTTTAAAAAAGTCATATATTTTTTTTTGTAAAAAGAGTAAATTGATCTTGTTTAATAATTCCAAAAGCAGCCAGGAACTACTATTGGGCGATAAATTCCGGTTCTGCAAATATAAGCCATATCTCTACAGACCTCGACCTTTTTTAGACAAACTCTTCCATTTTATATCCAAAATGAACAATTACGTACCCAAAAGGGGGTAATTATGACCACTGGAACGTCAAAAATATAGCATATTATCAATATTTTTAACAAATTAGATGACACAAAACATAAATTCAATAACTTAGAGCAAACTTACACCAACAACTGACGTAAAAACAGCCTATCAAAGGTCTCTTTTACGGAAGATATAACTAAGCTTGCATGATTTCAATTAAACCCGTTTTAGCTCATTCCATTCTATTTCTATTATTTTTCTGTTCTTTTCAATCCTTGTCAGCACAGATCGAAGTAGAGCCCACAGGAACCCTTTTCACACCAGAAAGTCTGATTTCCAGCGTTTTCCTGGGTACCGGAGTAGAAGTACTCGAAGTTACCCACGAAGGAACTCCCAATTCGGTTGGTTATTTTACCAATGGTCAGGATGATATTGGAATAGGGCGTGGAATAATTATGTCTACCGGGCTGGCGACCACCGCTGCCAGTGAGAATGATATGACCAGCACATCCGGTGAAACTTCCGGAGAAAGCGTCAATGATCCATATCTGGCGACCATCTCAGAAGATATTCAGGATGTAACCAAATATACCATCAGATTTATTCCTACTTCGGATACCCTGCGTTTCCGCTATACCTTCGCCTCCGAAGAATATCCGGAATTTAGTTGTTCTGACTATAACGATATTTTTGGATTTTTCATTCACGGTCCTGGTATCACTGGCCCCTATCCAAACAACGCAGCCAATATTGCGCTGATACCCGAATTAAGTGACCCTACTGGCCTGACATTCACTGATTTACCCGTTACCATTAATAATGTAAATCCTGGTGAAGTAGGTGGTAGTGGAAGTCTGGAGAATTGTACGGCTCCCGACGGATCGCTGGATTATGGTACTTACTACCGAGACAATTCAGGAAGTGAGAATCTAACCTTTGATGGGTATCTCAAAACATTCTTTTCGCAGGTCGTAGTGACGCCTTGTGTAGAATATACCATCGTCCTATCTATCGCAGATGTATTTGATCGCAATTATGATTCAGCCGTTTTTCTGGAAGCGCGTAGCTTTGGAACTGGATCATTAAAAGTAGAACTAAATACTTTTTCTTTGGATGGCAGTTTGTCAGAAGGTTGTACCGATGGTGCGTTGACCTTTAATTTACCCTCCGCCGCTGAAAATGATTTTCCACTAGACTATACCATTTTTGGAACGGCTACTCCCGGAGTGGATTATTCTGCCATTCCATCTGACCTAACCATCCCGGCAGGAGAATCTTCTATTTCCATTCCAATCACTGTTTTCGAAGATGGCATCGACGAACCAGTAGAAACCATCGGTATTGATATTCAACGGGATATTTGTAATCGGGACACTTTCTACTTTCTATTAAATGACAACCAATTAACGGCGCTTGATTTGGGACCAGACACGATCGTTTGTGCCACTGCATCGGTTCAACTGGACGGTACCGTTCCAGTCGTTCTTCCTGATCCTCCTACCTTTACCAATAGTACCGATTATCCAATTATTGAGATTTCAGATAATTTTCCACCTCCACCTGGCACACTACCCACGATCTCCCCCGTCAACGTTATTGGCGTACAACCCGTCACCCTTCAAGCTGGTGCGATTAAAAATATCTGTGTCAATGTTGACCACAATTGGGTGAGTGATATCGATTTATTTCTATTTACTCCAAATGGCCAGTTTCTAGAATTGTCTACCGATAACGGCGGTAGCGGCAATGACTACACAAATGCCTGCTTTACACCAACCGCTACAGATACTATAAACTTCGGTGGTCAGGCACCAAACACCATCCCGCCCTTTACTGGTGATTGGTATCCCGAAGGGAAATTTGAAGATATCTACGGTGGCCCCAGCAATGGAGAATGGTATCTCGCTGCCAAGATTGATCAAAATGGTTTTGATGGTACACTATTAGACTGGACTATTTGCTTTAACCCCGTTTATCAGGTAGAATACGAATGGTCACCTGCGGAAGGACTAAGTTGTACAGACTGTCCCGATCCAGTCGCAACGCCATCAACTACGACTACCTACACACTCGTAGTGTCAGATACTTACGGTTGTTCGATTGAAGATGAAATTACCATTGAGGTAAGCCAATCGATTGAAGCTCCCATGGTCAATTGTGAGGCCACCACCAATAATATTACCCTCGACTGGACCGCAATAGCCGGAGCAGATGGTTATGAAGTAAATATTGATAATACCGGATGGAATCCAGTAAATGGAGATTTGGAACATATTATTTCAGATTTGGGTATCAATCAGATGGTCGATATTCAGATTAGAGCCGTTAGCGATTGTCCTGCGCTCATTCAATCCATTACCTGTAACACGCTAGATTGCATACCACCAAACCTTTCTATTACAACAATTGTAGCAGCAGACTGTAATGGTACGGCTACTGGTTCAGTGACAGGAAATTCAAACGGTACTCCAATGCCTTTCTTTTTTGAAATACCTGGGATAGGAAATAATACAACAGGGATTTTTAATGATTTACCTGCCGGAAATTATAATTTGATTTTAGTAAACAGTGTAGGCTGCTCTGATAGTGAAACTTTTACCATCACTGAACCCGGTTCTTTGGTAACCACCATAGAAATTAGTGATACAATAGATTGTTACGGAAATAATAGTGGTTCGGTCGCGGCGGTCGTTTCTGGAGGTCGTGGACCTTATACTTTCCTTTGGGACAATATGAGTACCGACTCCATCAATACCGGCCTGGTAGCAGGTCCGGTTTCCGCCACAATTACGGATCAAAACGGATGTGCGGAAATGGCTGACTTTGTTCTACCCGAACCGACTCTACTAACCCTGACATCCAGTAACACCTTGATCAGCTGTTTTAACGGAGCGGATGGTACAGCAACCGCTTTGCCCGACGGCGGAATACCTCCTTATACTTTCCTATGGGAAAATAGTCAAACAATCCAAACTGCCACTGGACTTCCACTGGGAATGACCACCGTTACCGTGACGGACGCAGCCGGCTGTTCTAACAATACAAGCGTTGACATTTCCCAAAATGATGAAATAGCTTTAAGTTTTGTACCTACCGCACCAACCTGTTTTAATGGACAAAATGGTAACCTTACCGTGGTCGCCACCGGAGGTACGGGCGATTATACCTATAACTGGGAAAATGGACAGACCAGTGCTACTTCTGCTGGATTAATGGCTGAAACCTACCAGGTAACCGTCACGGACCAAAGTATGTGCAGTCAAATTGACAGCTTTGCAATACCCGAAACGCCAGCCATTGCTATCAATCAAACTACTGTTCCCGCCACCTGTGCTACCGATGCAAATGGCTCCATTGATTTAACCATTTCGGGAGGAGCGGGCGATTATACTTTCCTTTGGTCGGATGACGCCACGATTATTACAGAAGATCGTTCAAATCTACCAGGCGGTAACTATACCGTTACGGTAAATGATCAGTCTGGCTGTCAAAATCAGTTGTCCATTTTTGTCGGTGCTCCGGCTGCGCTTGACTTGGTTACGGCCAGTAGTCCAGTAGGTTGTGCGGGTGGAAATACAGGGTCAGTGGAGGCAACTCCTTCGGGTGGCTCAGGCCCTTACCAGTACGCCTGGGACATTGATGGAACTATTGTTACACAACCCGTTGTCAATAATTTACCGGCAGGCAGTTATGCAATTACTGTTACAGATGACAATGACTGCGAAGTAATTGAAATCGTCCAGGTTTTACAATCAGCGGGCATTAACGTCACCGAAAGTATTACCAATATAAATTGTTTTGGAAACAATAACGGTCAAATAAATCTTGACATTGACGGCGGAAATGCACCATATAGTATGGAATGGACAGATATAGCTGGTAATATTTTAGGAGATACCCCTCTTTTGGAAAACCAATCTGCGGGCGTCTACCAAATCAACATTACCGATGCAAATGGTTGTTTACAAACAGAACAATTTGAAATTTTACAAAATGAAGCATTAATTTTATCTTTTGGAAATATCGAAAATCTGAGTTGTAATAATACTCCAACAGGAAGCATAGAATTGCTGGTAGATGGTGGAGATGGAAATTATACTTTTGACTGGTCAAACGGTAACAACCAACAAGACCTCGCGGATCTTCCAGCCGGAAATTATACCGTTATCGTAACGGACGGGCTTGGTTGCTCGCAGGAGCTGTCCACTACCCTTTCCGAACCTACGGCTTTAAATGTCACCGATACAACCTTACCCGCTTCCTGTTTTAACAGTTTAGATGGAAGTATCTCTCTCGTTGTTACCGGAGGTACGGTAACAACAAATTATCAATATGCATGGAGCAATGGAGGAAATACGGCCCAGCAAACCGCGTTGGCAGCCAACAATTATCAAGTAACAATTACCGATGATCAAGGATGTGAATTGATAAAAAATTACACCATTGATAGTCCGAATGCAATTCAATTATCCGTCGTAGAAACCCCCGCTATCTGTAACGGTACCCAGACCGGAATGGCTACTGTTACGGCTACTGGCGGAGATGGAAATTATACCTACGAATGGGATACCGACGCAGGAAGTCAAGTGACCGCGACTGCAAATAATTTATTATCCAATATCTATTTTGTTACTGTAACGGATGGCAATGGTTGCGCTGAATTTGCTACGGCCGAAGTACTGGAGCCACTATCCATTGGTAATAGTTTTGAAAAACTGGATATAGACTGTTTTGGTGGAACTACCGGCACCCTCAATGCAGACGTATTTGGAGGTGTCGCTCCTTATACTTACAGCTGGATTGGGCCCAATGGCTTTACAGCAACCGCCGCTAATCTTGACAACTTAGCCGCCGGAACATATGATCTAACTATTACAGATGACAATGGCTGTGTTTTTGAAGAAACCACTACACTTGCCCAACCCGCTACTGGATTGACGGCCACAATAACACCGAGAGATACCGTTTGTTTTGAGCAAGCTACGGGAACGGCTACCGTTGTCCCCGCAGGAGGAACGGGTACTATTTTTTATTTATGGAATCATCAAAATCAAATTACCGAGACGGTTAATAATTTACCAGCCGGTAACTGGGAGGTTGTCGTAACGGATCAGTCCGGATGTAGTACTACCCATTCAACCATCATTGAAGAAGATCCCGAAATGATCATTCGTCTAAGCGAAAACGGACCATTGTGTTTTGATGGAACAGATGGTCAGGCAGCTGTTACCAGTATTGAGGTAAATGGTAATCAAACCAACTTAAATGATTATCAGTTTATCTGGAATACGAATGAGACGACTACGCAAGCAGAAAATTTAACTGGTGGAGACCGGTATTTTGTTTCTGTTACCAATGCCATCGGATGTATGGCTTCCGAAGTGATTGAAATCAGCAATCCGGATGCAATTGGTATTTTGATAAATGATATTGTTGCAACCGATTGTGCCAATGGTAACAATGGCTCGGCAACTGTTAACGGAGCGGGAGGAACCCAACCTTATACTTACCAATGGAGCGCCAACGCTGCTAACCAAACCACTCCAACAGCTCAAAACCTGACCAGTGGAATTTACACCATTGTTGTTTCCGATGAAAACCTATGTAGCAGTAGTCAGGAAATAATTGTTACCGAACCAGATGCACTAGCCATCGAATTTTTTGTTAGCGATATCAGCTGTCCGGGAGATGCCGACGGAGTGATTAGTACGACTATTTCTGGAGGAACTGCGCCTTATCAGTACGTATGGTCGACCGGAAGTAATGATACAGCAGTTGATCGAATTGAAGCTGGAAATTATGAATTAACCATTACCGACAGCAAAGGCTGTTCGATAAGTTCTAATCAACTGGTGGAAGCACCGGATGTATTAACAGCAACGACTGAATTGATTGACCCTACCTGCTTTGGAGAGAGAGACGGACGAATTACAATTATACCCAATGGTGGAATTCCTCCTTATCAGTATGCACTCAATCAAGAAGATTTTAACGGTTCTTCTGTTAAAGTTGGTATCCGGGCTGGAGATTATGACATCCGAATACAAGATGCAAAAGGCTGTGAATATTTTACCCAAGTAATCATCAACGAACCGCTTCCAGTTACGGTAGATGCGGGTGTAGCACTAGAGATGATGTTGGGAGATAGTCTGCAATTGATAGCAGAAGTAGAAAACACCGTTGGAGCAGTTGACCTCATTTGGAATGCACCTTACCAAGGCACACTCAGCTGTTATCCAGATAGTCTGGCCGATTGTAACAGTCCTTGGACTATAGCGCAGCATACTATTCTATACACCGTCAACGCCGAAGACAGTCGTGGCTGTACGGGAGAAGCAACGGTAGAAGTGAAGGTCAATAAAGCAAGACAAATTTTAGTTCCTTCTGCATTTACACCAAATGGGGATGGAAACAATGATTTCCTATTGGTCCATGGAGTTCCTGGAACGGAAGTCCTTAATTATAAAATATTTGACCGTTGGGGAAGTTTGCTTTTCGAAAATGGAGATTTTATGGTTAATGATACTGCCGCAGGCTGGAATGGAACTTATAGAAATGAAAGACTGACCTCCGGTGTCTACATCTGGCAGGTAACCGTTCGTTATCTGGATGGTGAACTTAATACGGCTAGTGGCAGCACAACGTTATTGAGGTAGTAGCCTGTCTGCGTTTTTTGAAAGGCAGGCTCAAGGCTGGAGGGTTCGTTTAAAGCAAGAACTATTTCGTTTATCAAGTAAAGGTTAGAGAAGAACTAGTGCGTCGGGTACTAAATTATTATGTATTTCAAATTGTTAATTTTTTCCAAGAGAATAAGAACAGCTGATTAGTGATTAGTTAATCGGTCCTTCCAACGCATAGGTATCGCCCTCTAAAGTATTTGAAAAACTCAAAAAAGACTGCCTGCCGAGAAAGGTTAAGTTGACAGATCAACGTAGGAACAAGGCAATGCCTTGTTCCTACGTTGATTAATATGCCCAGTTATTTAATGCCGAAGGCACTAGATTAAACTTGAAGAGTAAAAAAAACCGTCACGCCAATCAAACTGATATAGCGGACGGCCGAACTGCCCGTTCGTCAAAAATATTTACTTGCCTTGTAAAAATAGCGCATTATCTCTCTCGAGAAAAGTACCATTGTACGAAGACCCTGTTTTAGATAAATAAATAAGGAGGATAGTTGAGTAATTGTCCAAATTTATTATCTTCGTGTAGTTAAAGAAAGACAACAAAGTAGACAATACAGAAAGAAAATGAAATTCAAAGAAACCAATCTGAAAGGTTCCTTTGAGCACCCTGTTATACGAACTGACGATGCCATTATGGCCGTTGCTTCGGAGATGCTCAATGCGAAGACTTCTATATTAAAGAAGTATGATGTATCCTTTCAACAGTACATTATTTTAAAAACCTTATATTTTACTAAAGGAGAATCAGCCTCGATTAAATCTTTGACCGAAGAGATGTTTGACAGAATGTCTAATACTTCCCGCCTGGTAGCTAAACTGGAAAAGAAGGCTTTTATTAAAAGAAAAATTAGTGATTCAGATCGAAGACAAGTAGAAATTAGAATAACCAAAGAAGGAGAAAAGATTTTTATTAAAGGAGCTTTAGCATTAAATGAAGCAATTTTCACTATGTACAAGTCTCTTGGTACCGGTGAACTCGATAATCTATTGGAGACACTCTTGAAACTTAGAAGGTTGAAAACTGTAAAAAAAGACTAGACGTTAGAACAGGTATCGCTCCCTAAAGTATTTGAAAAATTCAAAAAAGACTGCAGAGAAATACTGTGTTGAATTTATAGTCGGTTTATCTTGCACATTGAAATATTAGTGCCCCGAGGCAGAGCCATATTAGGATTGTTATACAAAGAGCTATGCACTGTTAACTGGTTAATCTGTTCTTCTGAATGTTGATAAAAAACAAATCAAGTTTATCATGTTTAACCAACTATTTCGGTATTTCCTTTCCGGACTTGCCGTACTTATCCCTATCTGGGGTACGTTTTACATACTTTATCACCTGATTGTCTGGATAGACAATTTACTGAGTATTAATATTCCTGGATTAGGTTTGTTAATTGTTTTCGTTATTGTGGTCAATATTGGCTTATTGGCGAAAATCTTTATTGGCAAATCAATGATTGTTTTTCTGGACCGTTGTATGGGAAAAATTCCGGTAGTCTCGGTCTTGTACAAAGGCTTTAAGGAAGTAACCGAAGCACTAATGGGAGATCAAAAGAAATTTGACAAACCGGTATTGGTGACTTTGTCAGAAGATGCTGTTTACCGTTTGGGATTTATGACACAGGATACGATTGAATTAGCGGGTGCTGGTGACCTGCCACTGGTCGCCGTATATTTTCCCCATTCCTATAATTTCAGTGGAAATGTTTATCTCGTCAATCCAAAAAAAATCAAACCCGTGGAAGTAAAGGGCGGAGATATGATGAAATTTATTGTTTCCGGAGGAGTAGTCAACGAGATGCATCCAAAAATTCTGGATCAATAAGCGCTTCGCTGAAGTACTAATTAGAAAAGACCTGATTCGTATGAATCAGGTCTTTTTATAAGAAATGTTGATAAAATAAATTAAGACACTATAGCTTCCTCTTTTTCCATCACGCTTCCCCGCCGGACAGATTGTCAGATCGGGCAGGGTTACTAAAATGGTTATCATGCGGTGTGTAACCCCGCCTGACTGACGTCAGTCGGGCAGGGCCCATTATAGCGCCTTGATTGATGAAAAAATAGTTCGCCTTTTATCTCAAACTATTTAATCGCCATTCCTAAGATGTCATCATGTTAATTTCCGCATCCTTTGCATTTTCCTGAACAGAAGCGATTCCCCGGTTTGCTCCATCCTTGGAAGCATATACCTGACTGTGGCCAATTACTTGATTGTTGCCCGCTACCAGGTTGAAGAATACCTTTCCGTCGGTAGAGTTTTTAACCAGAAAATTATCTTTGTTCGCAGCGTTTCTCTTAACAGAAGAAATACCGGTTTTCACCCCAGAAATGTCCTCATAGCCCTGACTAGCCAAAATAACCTGACTATTTTTTGCCTTTAAGTTAAAATAATATTTTCCGTTTTTTTCACTTTTAAATACGTCAAATCCCATAATTATATTTTTAAAAAAGATGATTAATTAATAAGGAATGAGTTAAAAATAAATGACCATAATTCGCCTGGAATCTTCTTTTATTTAATCGCCATTCCTAATAGCATTGAGCAATAATAATAATAATTTTTAAAATTTCCATTTTAAAGTCCGAATTATTTTTCCTTAAGTTTAGCCAATTCCGCTTTTGTTTTAGTAATAGCGTCCTGAATTTGGCTCAATTCCATTTGGGCATTTTTCAAAGATTCCTTTTCTTCCCTAATGAGGTTAGCCGTTTCCTCCTTTACCTGATTGAGTTGATTTTTAGCCTCTTGCTTAGCGGAATATACGGCATCCGAAGACTCTTTTTGAGCGGCGGATATCTCTGCTAGAGCAGCTTTTCTGGCTTCCTCCGCATCGTTCAGATATTGTTGTTTTTTATCAGCCGATTCTTTTCTGATGGCAGAAATCTCTTCTTTTGCTTTTTCTGCCGCTTCCGCCGTCTCCCTGGAATAAGCTGCTTTTTGTTCTTCCATCTCTTTTTTAGCCATTGCAATAGCCTCCGTAGATTGTTGTTTAACCGCAGCCACCTCGTTTGCTTCTTCCTCTTTAATTTTTGCCACCGAAGCAGCCCGTTCTTCTCTGGCCTGCAAAATCGCCAGTGCTGTTTCTTCTATCGCGGCGGCTTCTGCGAGCTTGGCCTTCTGGATCTCGCTGGCCGTTTGTTCTTTAATAGCCGCAATTTCTGCCGCTGCATTATTTCTAGCCGTCACCACCTCATTGGCCGTTTTTTCTTTTTGAGCAGCGGCCTCTTCTTTTATTTTCAGAATGGCAGCAGTTTCTTCTGCCCGAGTAATCGCGATATTTTCAGCAGCTTTTCGTTTTGCTTCTGCCTGCTCATTTGCAGCATTTTGCTGAGCGACCACCGCCTCTTCTTTTGCTTTCGCAATCTGATTGGCCGCCATTTCACGAGCCTTCGCTACTTCACTGGCGGCATTATTACGAGCAGCCTGTACTTCTTCGGCGGTCATTTGCTGATTTTTCTTTTCCTCCTCTTTTACTTCGGCAATCTTTGCGGATACCTCTGTCTGTATTTCCTTAATTTTGTTTTGAGCAGTTTGTTGACTTTTGGCGACATCAGAGGCATAAACTGTCTTGGCTTCACTTGCTTTTTCGTTGGCCATTTTCACTTCCGAAGCGGCTGACTCCTGCGCTATTTTTACTGCTTCTGCTGCGCGTTGTTTGGCCAACGCTACCGCTTCCGCAGAACTCGCTTTTACCGCCGCTTCCGCAGACTTTGCTTCTTCGATCGCCATTTTCAATTCCTCCTGAATCCTGGTCATTTCCGTTTGTGCCCTTTCCTTGGCCGTCGCCATATCCGTTGCTATTTTAGTTTTTTCCGCTTCTGCTTGTTCACGGGCAGCAGCCACTTTGCCGGCAGCCTCCTGATTAATTTCAGCGATGGTCTGTCCGGCACGGTTACGAGCGGCAGCTACCTCTTCGGCCGCCGCTTGCTTTTCAATATCCGCTTTGGCTTTAGCCTCGACAATTTCCTGTGCAGTCATTGCTTGGGTATCCGCCACTTCTTTACTAGAATTCTGTTTAGCTTCTGCCACTTGTTGTCGTGTATTGCTGATTTCCTCAGAAGCTTTTCTTTTGGATTCGGCCACTTCGATCGCTGAAGCTTCCTTTTCCCTCGCAATATTTTCTTTGAGATCTGCTATTTCCGAAGCCGCATTCTCCTGAAGCAGTGCTTTCTCTTCCGCTCCCTTTCGACGAGATTCGGCCACTTCAAAAGCAACCTTCTCCTTTTCCAAAACCGCGTTTTCTTTAATTTGCGCCACTTGTTCAGCCGTTTCTTCTTTCACTTGCAAGATTTGCTGGGCAGCTGTTTTTTTGGAACTGACAACATCTTCCGTCGTTTTATTTCGTTCTTCTTTAGCCTTTGCTCTGGCTTCTGAAATTGCATTGGCCGTTTCTTCCCGAATACGTGTCAATTCCATCTGGGAATTTTCTCTGGCCGAAGCAATTTCATCACTATATTCTACCCTGGCCAATTCCAGTTTTTCTTTAACTGCTTTGATTTCAAGTGCTGCCTTTTCCCGGGCAGCAGCCACTTCCTGTGCACTTTCCAACTCTGCCTTGGCTACCTCCGCGTCCGCTTTCTTACGACTCTCTATAACATTACCATTTATTTTTTCTATCTCCTGATTGGCCTTAGAGCGTGCATCTTGCACAGATTCAGCTACCGCTTGTTGAGATTTTCCCATTTCAGCGCTAGATCTTTCCCGAGCTGCCAATACTTCCTGAGCAAATTCAGATTTTTTCTGGGCGGCCTGTTCCCGGGCCAGTACTACTTCATCTTGTAACTGACTTTTAATCTTATCTGCTTTATCCCGCTCCAGTTGTATTTCAGCACGTAGCTTTTCTTTGATAGAAGCCAATTCCTGTTTTAAATCTGCCAGCTCTTTGTCATTAAGTAAGCTAACATCCGTAATTCGACGGCCACCACCGGAAGAAGTAGAACTGATCGGTGCCCCGGAACTTCTGCCACTAGGCTTTGCAGAAAAATTATTATTGGTCAGTTTAACATCTTTTACTTTGCCCCGGTCCAGGGACGAACCAAAACATTTAGCCAGATTTTTAAAGTCCGCCTGTCGATTGGAAGTTACCGTTAACTTCAACATCTTATTTGTTACATTATTACGCAAATACAATGTATTTATTTGTGCGTTGGAAAACCAGTCAATCGCTGCCATATCCAGCTGAAGCGTATTAATAAAAATGGGGGTATTACCCGATTTTTTTACTTCCCCCATCTCCATAAAGCGATAGCTCTGCCGCTTCTTACCACTATCCATAAAGATGATTTCATCATCCTGATTAAATTCTACGCCACCATTTGAGTATACCTTGGCCACGATTCCGCTATTAGTAGTATTAAATTCAATACTATAACTGTAAGTACCTCTGATAACGATGGTTTGGTCTTTAGATTTTAAAATCTGAGAACTTCCCAGCATTTTATTTTCAACGATAAGCCCGGCGCAGTTTTGGGACTGAACCAGATAATTGGAAAAAAATAGAAAAGAGAAAAGGAGAATTGATAGACGCATAACTTGATTATTTTGCACAATATAGTAAGAAGTTGTCTAAATCAAGGTAATCCAATGAATGCTTATTGGTAATAAATTAAACTGTTAACCACAATGCGCTAATTATGTAACTGAAAAACAGAGGTTATAATCGTGAAGTTCTCTAAAAATAACAGCGCACATATTACCTTTTGAAAGGAAACGAAAAGCATCACCTTTTTGCTGCCAGTAAGTATAAAATTGCCATTCTGATGGCTACGCCGTTCTCTACCTGTTGTAAAATAATAGAATCGGAGGAATCGGCCACCTCACTAGAGATTTCCACCCCGCGGTTGATTGGACCAGGATGCATGATAACGATTTTCTTTCCAGTTTTATCAATAATATCCTGATTGATACCAAAATACTGTGCGTATTCTCGAATAGATGGAAAAAACTTGATATCCTGACGTTCCAGTTGAATTCTTAATAAATTCGCAACATCACACCAGGCCATCGTTTCCGCAACGCTATAGCTGACCGAGACCCCTAATTTTTCAATATATTTGGGAATCAGGGTAGGAGGTCCGCAGACCCGGACTTTGGCACCTAATTTTTGTAAACAAAAAATATTACTTAGCGCTACCCGTGAATGTAGAATATCCCCAAAAATGGCAATTTTCTTTCCTGCCAGGTCTCCGACTTGTTCCTGCATGGAGTAGGCGTCCAGTAAAGCTTGTGTTGGGTGCTCGTGGGTACCGTCTCCAGCATTGATGATATTGGCCTCGATATGTTGTGATAGAAAGTAAGCAGCGCCGGGAGCCGGATGCCGCATGACGACCATATCTACTTTCATGGATAGAATATTATTCACCGTGTCGAGGAGCGTTTCCCCTTTTTTGACGGAAGAAGAGGAAGCAGAAAAATTGACTACATCGGCAGAAAGACGCTTTTCTGCTAATTCGAAAGATAATCGGGTTCGGGTAGAATTTTCAAAAAATAAATTAGCCACCGTCACATCACGCAAAGAAGGTACTTTCTTAATCGGTCGATTGATGACTTCTTTAAAATTTTCGGCCGTTTCGAAGATTAAACGAATATCCGCTTCGGTCAAATATTTTATACCTAAAACATGTTTGGTACTTAGCTGGGAGCCCGTCATTTTTCTCTTTTTGAACCAAATAATAAAACTTTGTCTGTTCCTGTTTCCTCGGCCCACTCTACTTGCACATACGCTTCGTCAATCGAATCTACCGTAATGCCTACATAATCTGCCCGAATGGGAAGATGCCGATTAAACCGTCGGTCTACCAGCGTCAGCATTTCTACCTGAGAAGGTCGTCCGTGATCTTGTAGTGCCGACATAGCCGCATGAATCGTCCGTCCAGTGTAGAGCACATCGTCGACCAGAATTACTTTTTTATTTTCTAAATCAAAATCTATGGAAGTCTTGCTTGGCTGGAGCGGTTTTTCGCGAATCCGAAAATCATCCCGATAGAATGTAATATCGAGATTACCAGACTGGATATTTTCAATATTTAAAATCTCCTGTAGTCCTTTACGAATACGATTGGCCATAACTACGCCGCTGGTTTGAATGCCTACCAAACAGGTATCTTCAAAGTTGTCGTAGTGCTCAATGAGCTGGTGACAAAGTCGTTCCAGGGTGAGGGAAAACCGCTCTTTTTCGAGTATGGTACGGCCTTTTTTCATATGGTGGCAAATATAGGGAATTGTTTTTGAATTTTAGGGATGGTTCACAAAGGTAGACTTTATGCGTTATTCGGTAATCATCAATTTTTTGACAGCGCTCCATTTGTTGTTCCACATTTTTACATAATAAATGCCCGTAGACCAATCCGCAGGGATGGAGATATTGATATTTTCAGAACGAGTATTTACCTGGTCGGTGTAGACTTTTTGCCCTTGAACATTATATATTTCTAATTTGAAATTTTCTGGAGCGAAAGCAAAATTCAAAAGAAATTCCTTTTTTGCAGGATTCGGTTGTAGCATTATTTGCTGACTAAAATCTGGTAGGTTGGTACCGACAATAAATTCTACAGAAGCAGGAGTACCAGCACTTAAGTTTAGATAACTTCCACTAGCCGTAGTTTCCAGGACAACGGTTCGAACCAGATAATAATAGAGGGCATTACCTGGAGGTGTATCGAGATAGGTAGTTCCATCAATTGGGGTATCATTTACCAGTTCGTAATCTCCAAATTGATCGGTTGAACGATAAATATTATATCCCTCAATATTCAATCCTCCTGCGGGATTCCAGTTGATGCGGACAGCCGCCGTTTCGTCCACCTGCGCAAAAGCAGAAGCTGGTGCAATAGCCATATGCATACGCAGTGTCGGATCTCCCATGAGCGCTACGTGTACCAGCTGTGGTCCGTTGTCCAGATATACGCCACCATTGGATCGACTATTTTGTGTAGCCAATACCGAAGTTCCAATGGGTGCGCCAAGCGACATATGGTGAAAAGTCCACGGCGGACTTCCCGCCCAGCAATTGGTCAGTGTCAAACCAGAAGCCAATGGTGCTCTTAGAAAATTATTTGTATTGTCCCAATCTCCAAACTGACTGCCAAATAGCATGGTAAAAACAGAATTCAATTCAGCATTAGCAAAGTCCTGCGTCGTCCCGATTCCTTCGGCGCTAATGTGCGAACCACTGCCACAGCCGTAAGACCAAAGATATCCAGCAGTAGTAGACAACGTTGAAAAGTAATCTGCTACTAATATATTTTCGGCACCAAACATAGTCGAAAAATTACGCCAACCGCTCGCCGCAGGTGCAGCGAAGGTATTGCCAAAATTATCATCAATTAACGCTCGACGTGGAATGTTGTAAAACGCGTTTCGGTAGAGATGATTTTTTTGAAAATACTTTTTTAACAATTCAACTTCAGAATCCGAAAAAGCGGGCATAGCAAAAAAGTCTACGCGTCCTACTGCTAGCTCAACGTCCGTTGGAATAGAGTCCTGATCAAATTTTCCATCACCCGGAACGTTGTGGTTATAGGTAAATTGCGCGGAGGTATTGGTAACAACCGAATCCGTCCAGGTTCCATTTAATTCTCCGTAATAGACATCGGCGGCCCAGGCACCTTCGTGGTTTTCAAAATGTGTATCCGGCGCAATTTCTCCAGCGTAAGGAACGGGAACGTGGCCAATAATAAAGAGTGAATTAATTTCCGGATTTTGTTGATGTAGCGCCTGAATTCTTGAACGAATATCGGTGACTGGCTCGGTGGTGGTGGCCGTTTCAATATACGTTTTCCAGCCATCTCGAACCAAATCCAGTTGTAAGCGATCAATCTCGGGAGCGATCGGTATACGTACCGACTCCTCGATAAGCAAGATGATTCCACCCCGTTTATGTACTGGAGGTAATCGATTGCCCGCGTAGATATATCCATACGCTGGATTTTGTGCGATCAGCGTTCCAGGCTCGCCGGAAGTGAGGTAGATCGAATCGGTCGTTACTTCCCGAAGAACGTAAGAAGTGGATTGTGGGAACATATCCTGCTTGATGGTCAAGGTGAGTGTTTCAGTCTCTTCGCCATTATCACAAACCGTAAATTGAGTAATGTCTGAATTTCCAAAATCATCTCCGTACGCCAACTCCTGACCACAACCCGATAACCGATAATAGCCAAATCCAAAATCGCAACAAAGTCCGATATTGAACATGTCCGCAAATTCCAAAACAAAATCTGAACCAGCAGGAACCTCCACGGTTTGGACGATCAGGTCAAATTCATATTTAAAGACACCAAACTCTTTTGCTGTACCGGGAAATAGTTCTACGTCGTCAAAACGGGTGGCATCACCGGGTAGAATTGCGATGGGTTCACCCCAGGTAGTATCATTCAATTCTTTTTGGTAGATTCGGTATTCGGGAGCATCATTGTCTGCTGTCCATTTTAGGTAGAAATCACCGTTTTCGTTGACCAATTCCAGTTCCACGGAACGGTCCCGGGCATCTTGAGTGGATTGAGATAATAAAATAGTGGAATAAAAGCAGAGGAAAAGCAAGATGGAATAAGTACGCGTCATGGAATATCAATTTATTTATAATACCTCATTCCCAAGCAACGGTAATAAAGTATTCTTTTAATAATTCTACATAGCAAGTTAATACTAATTTTATTGAAAGGACAACAGTAAGGATCATTAAAAGAATAACTTAGCTTAATTTTACTATTTTTATAAACAGTAGAAATTTACATAATGACATTTTTCTTAAAAAAGGCTTTAATTTGTTTTCTGAAATAAAGGGCAATTCTTATCAAGATCGTTACCCAGGTAAGGCGAACCGCCTGAAAGGTCCATTCGATTATTTTTGCGGTAAGTACGAGTGCAAATTCAAGATTGTGCGTAATGCTGTGACAGTTGATCCGATGCCTTGTTATATGTTGGCCAGCATCCAAATTTGCGAACG
>Ga0209831_1000162_pt1 | contig 59656 bp, 61 predicted proteins | sample Maine_Asex4_meta_FD_187451 | JGI IMG/M metagenome (GOLD analysis project Ga0209831, IMG submission 187451) | Marine algal microbial communities from Maine, USA - Maine_Asex4_metaG (SPAdes) (version 2) | ecosystem: Host-associated > Algae > Red algae > Unclassified | place: Maine, USA | collected... | reverse complement strand
TCTTGCCGATGGTGACGACCTCGATCTCGGCACCCTGCTCCGACCATTCGCGCATGCTGCCCACGGCCGCCTTGAACGCGTTGGTGTTCAGGCCGCCGCACAGGCCGCGATCGGTGGAGATCACGATGTAGCCGACCCGCTTCACATCCGGCCGGTCGACCAGGTACGGATGCCGGTACTCGACGTCGGCCGAGGCGATGTGGCCGACGATGTCGCGGATCTTCTGGGCGTACGGCCGATTGGCCGCCATGCGCTCGGTGGCACGTCGGCGCTTGGATGCCGCGACCATCTCCATGGCCTTGGTGATCTTCTGAGTATTCTGGATACTCTTGATCTTGGTACGGATCTCCTTGCCGGAGGCCATGCTCTACGCTCCTTTGCTCGCGATGCGCGTTCTTGTGAGGAACTACCAGCTGCCGTTCTTCTTGAAGGCGTCGATCCCCTTCGCGAAGGCGGCCTGGATGTTCTCGTTCCAGTCACCGGACTGCTCGACCTGGTCGAGCAGGTCCTGGTGGTTGGAGCGGAAGTAGGCGTGCAGGTTGTCCTCGAAGCTGACGATCTTGTCGATCGCGACATCGTCCAGGTAGCCCTCGTTGGCCGCGAACAGCGACACGCCCATCTCGGAGATGGTCAGCGGCGAGTACTGCTTCTGCTTCATCAGCTCGGTGACGCGCTGCCCGCGCTCCAGCTGCTTTCGGGTGGTCTCGTCCAGGTCGGAGGCGAACTGCGCGAACGCTGCCAGCTCGCGGTACTGGGCCAGTGCCAGGCGCACGCCGCCGCCGAGCTTCTTGATGATCTTGGTCTGGGCCGCACCGCCGACGCGCGAGACGGAAAGGCCGGCGTTGATGGCCGGACGGATGCCGGCGTTGAACAAGTCGGTCTCCAGGAAGATCTGGCCGTCGGTGATCGAGATGACATTGGTCGGCACGAACGCGGACACGTCGCCGGCCTGGGTCTCGATGATCGGCAGCGCGGTCAGCGAACCGGTCCGGTCGGTCACGCGGCCATCGGTCATCCTGGACACGTAGTCGGTGTTGACGCGGCAGGCACGCTCCAGCAGGCGCGAGTGCAGGTAGAAGACGTCGCCCGGATAGGCCTCGCGGCCCGGCGGACGGCGCAGCAGCAGCGACACCTGACGGTAGGCCCAGGCCTGCTTGGTCAGGTCGTCATAGACGATCAGCGCATCCTCGCCACGGTCCAGGAAGTACTCGCCCATGGAGCAGCCCGAATAGGCCGAGACGTACTGCATGGCCGCCGAGTCGGCGGCACCGGCAGCGACCACGATGGTGTTGGACAGCGCGCCGTGCTCCTCGAGCTTGCTGACCACGTTGGCGATGGTCGACTGCTTCTGGCCGATGGCGACGTAGACGCACTTCACCCCTGATCGGGCCTGGTTGATGATCGCGTCCACCGCCACGGCGGTCTTGCCGGTCTGGCGGTCGCCGATGATCAGCTCGCGCTGGCCACGGCCGACCGGCACCATCGCGTCGATGGCCTTGATGCCGGTCTGGATCGGCTGATCGACCGACTGGCGTTCGATGACGCCGGGCGCGATGCGCTCCACCGGGGAGGTCAGCGAGGCACCGATGGGGCCCTTGCCGTCGATCGGCTCGCCCAGCGCGTTGACCACGCGACCGAGCAGTTCGGGGCCGACCGGCACCTCCAGGATACGGCCGGTGCACTGCACCTTGTCGCCTTCGGACAACCCTTCGTAGTCGCCCAGCACCACCGCACCGACCGAGTCACGCTCCAGGTTCAGCGCCAGCCCGTACAGGTCGTCGTTGAACTTGAGCATCTCGCCCGACAGCGCGTCGGCCAGACCGTGGATGCGCACGATGCCGTCGTTCAGGCTGACGATCGTGCCTTCGTTGCGCGCATCGGCACTGACTTCGAAATTGCCGATGCGTTGCTTGATCAGCTCGCTGATCTCGGAGGGATTGAGTTGCATGGCGTTGAGAGCTCTCTATAAGGAATTCGGGAATCGACGCGTCGGCGGTGCCGGGCCGGGCCTGTCCCGCCACGCGGGCGGGCGGCCCCGGCTCAGCTCGCGACAGCGTGCTGCAGCTTGTCGACGCGCCCGCGCAGCGAGCCGTCGATGACCAGGTCACCGGCCTTGATGATCGCACCGCCGATCAACGATTCGTCGATCTCGGTCACGATGCGCACGCGCCGGTCCAGGCGTTTCGACAGGGCCTGCGTCAGGGAGGTTTCCTGCGCCTCGCTCAGCGGGAAGGCACTAATGACCTTCGCCTCCATCTCGCCCTCGGCCTCGCCCCGCATCTGCTCGTACTGCACGAAGATCTGCGGCAGCACCCCGAGCCGGTCGTTCTCGGCCAGCAGGCGGATGACGTTGCGTCCGGCATCGTCCAGTTCGTCGCCGGTGACCTGCACGAACAGGTCGGCACGGCGCTCGCGCGTGGCGGACGGATCGGCCAGACGAGCCTTCATGCCCTCGTCCGATCCGACCGCCGCCCAGAACGCGAGTCGATCCGACCACGATTCGAGCTCGCCCTGACCTTGCGCGAACTCGAAGATCGCCTTGGCGTACGGACGGGCCAGCGTGCTTGCATCATCCGCCATGGTCAGATCTGCCGTGCCAGATCGTCGATCACCTTGCCGTGCGACTCGGCGTCGATCTCGGACCCGAGAATGCGCCGGGCGCCCTCGATCGCGATCGAGCCGACCTGCTGGCGCAGCGACTCGCGCGCACTGGTCACTTCCTGATCGATGTCGGCCTTGGCCGCCGTGATCAGCCGCTCGCCTTCGGTGCGCGCGGTGGTGCGCGACTCGTCGACGATCTCGTTGGCACGCTTCTGTGCCTGCGCGACGATCTCGGCCGCCTGCGCCTTGGCATCCTGCACCATGGTCGCGATCTCGGCCTCGGTCTCCTCGCGGCGCTGTTCGCCCTTCTCGGCTTCCGCCAGGCCCTGCGCGATCTTGTCCTGCCGCTCGTGCAACGCGCCGATGAGCGGCGGCCACACGTACTTCATGCAGAACAGGACGAAGATCGCGAACGAGATGGCCTGACCGAGCAGCGTGAGATTCAGATTCACGTCTGTCTGCCCTCCCTATGTCGCGGCGAGTCGGCCTTAGTTGGCCACCAGGCCGACGAAGGGGTTGGCGAAGGTGATGAACAGCGCGATACCGACACCGATCATCGGCACGGCGTCGAGCAGACCGGCGACGATGAACATCTTGGTCTGCAGCATCGGCGTCATTTCAGGCTGGCGCGCCGCACCTTCCAGGAATTTGCCACCGAGCATGCCGAAGCCGATGGCGGTTCCGAGGGCACCGAAGCCGATGAGCATGGCGACGGCGATCGAGCTGATGGCGACTACGAGTTCCATTGATGACTCCTAACAGGGGTGGTTTTCCGGCCGGGCCGGAGGTTTCAGGGAAGGGGTGGGACGGGTGGACAGGTCGAGCGCGACCGGCGGGTGGCCGGTCAGTGTGCCTCGTGCGCCATGCTCAGGTAGACGATCGTCAGCATCATGAAGACGAAGGCCTGCAGCGTGATGATGAGGATATGGAAGATCGCCCACGGCACCGAGAGTGCCCACTGCGCCCAGAAGGGCAGCAGGGCGATGAGGATGAAGATCAGCTCGCCGGCGTACAGGTTGCCGAACAGCCGCAGGCCCAGCGAGAACGGCTTGGCCAGCAGGTTGACCACCTCCAGGATGAGGTTGAACGGGGCCAGCAGCAACTGGATCGCCAGGTTGTCGTTGGAGAACGGCTGGAACGCCAGCTCCTTCATGAACCCGCTGATGCCCTTCATCTTGATGCTGTAGTAGACGATCAGCGCGAACACCGACAGCGACAGCCCGAAGGTGATGTTGACGTCGGTGGTCGGCACCACCTTCATGTACGGCACGCCGGCCGCTTCGGTGGCACGCGGAATGAAGTCGACCGGGATCAGGTCCATGAAGTTCATCAGGAAGATCCACACGAAGATCGTCAGTGCCAGCGGCGCGACGACCTCGCTCTTGCCGTTGAAACTCTCGCGCACGTTGGTGTCCACGAAGTCCACCAGCACCTCGCAGACATTCTGCAGGTGACCCGGCACGCCGGCGGTGACGTTGTCGGCCGCCTTCTTGAACAGCCACAGGAAGAAGGCACCGAGTGCGATCGACCAGAACATGGAGTCCAGGTGGATGGCCCAGAAGCCCATCGCCGCCGCGTCGTCCGCGCCGTGCGCGATCGACAGCCCGTGCTCGGGGTGGACGCCCAGCACCAGGTTCTGCAGGTGGTGGGTGATGTACTCGGCGCTGGTCGGATTCTCTTGAGCCATCTCTCGCTTTCGCTGCCCGGGGGTTTGGAGTCGTGCTTCAGTGCGCTGGGGCGCGACGATCGGCGACGATCGGCACGACCCAGTTGACGAACTGCACCGCCATGAACGCCAGGAACACGGCGAGCGGTGCGATCGGACGGACCTGCGAGAAGATCAGCGCAAACATCGCGCCGGTCAACAACGTCTTGCCTGCCAGCCCCTTGTAGAAATCGTGCACGATCGCGTTGGCAGCCCGCGCCCCCGCATTGCGAAAGGCGCGGTACGCGAACCAGCAGTTGGGCAACCAGCACGTCAGGCCGCCCAGCAGTGCCGAATACCCCGCGACCGGCCCGCCCAGCACCAGGCCGACGATGCCGGCGGCCAGCGCTGCCAGCCCCTGCCAGCGAATCAGCAACCGGATGACACGCAGGCGCCGGTGCCGCGATCTCACGACGGATCCGCCGTCAGACCGACAGGCAAGCGTTGCCAGCCGCCGGAGTATAACAGCGCCAAAACCGCACTGCCGACGCTCGACTGCCACGGCGAGCTCCGGTTCCAGATCGTCAAGCCGATGGCGCGGACCGGCTCGCGGCTCGCGCGGTGCACGCGGTCAACGGATGTGATCGAGAATGCCCTCGAGCGCCTCGACGGAGGCATAGCGTATCTCCAGCGTACCGGCGCCGCCGGGCCGGTGCCTGAACTGCACCGGAGCGCCGAGCAGGCCGGACAGTCGCTCGGCCAACCGGTCGATGTCCGGATCGCTGATCCGGGCAGCCTGACCCGGCGGCTTGCCGTCGCGCAGCTCGCGCACCAGCTTCTCGGTGGCGCGCGTGGTCAGGCGCTGCTTGATCACCCGTGCCGCCAGGGCCGGCTGATCCTTCAACGGGGCGCCGAGCAGCGCACGGGCATTGCCCATCTCCAGCTCGCCGCGGTCCACCAGGCCCTTGACCGACTCGTCGAGCTCGAGCAGTCGCATCATGTTGGATACCGACACCCGCGAGCGCCCGACCGAGGAGGCCACGTCCTGATGGGTCATGCCGAAGTCGTCGCACAGCCGCCGGAACGCGGAGGCCTCCTCGAGCGGGTTCAGGTCCTTTCTCTGGATGTTCTCGATCAGCGACACCGCGGCGACGCGGCGGTCGTCCATGTCGCGCACGATCGCCGGGATCTCGTGCAGCCCCGCCAGCTGCGCGGCCCGCCAGCGGCGCTCGCCGGCGATCAGCTCGTAGCCGCCGTCACGCTCGCGCACCAGGATCGGCTGGATCAGGCCCTGCGCGATCAGGCTGTCGGCCAGCTCCTGCAGCAGCGTCTCGTCGAAGTAGCGGCGCGGCTGGTACTCGCCCCGACGGATGCGCTCCACACCGATCAGCTTCAGCTGATCGCCCTCGCGCGGGCGCTCGGCCGGCGGCAACGCCTCGATCACCTCGTCCGGCAACCCGGCGCCGGCCGGCCGCGACGCACCGGGCGGTGCACTCGCAGGTTCCGGCGGCGGCGTGGACGACCCGACCCGCGTCACGGTGGCGGCATCACCGCCTTCCGCGATGCCCGCCGGGCGGGGGCGCGCCCGTGAACCGCCGCCGAGCAGCGCGTTCAGGTTCCGGCCCATCACGGATTTCTTAGCCATCGACACCCATCGGAGGGCTCGCCGGAGCGGCCGGCTCGTGCACGGCGGTCGGGCCGGACGCCGCACCCCGCGACACCGAGGCGCCCTGGCGGCCGTGGCGCCGGGCCAGCTCACCGGCCAGGGCCAGGTAGGCGAGCGCCCCGCGCGAGGCCCGGTCGTATTCGACGATGGACATGCCGTGGCTGGGCGCTTCGGCCAGCTTCACGTTGCGCGGGATGACCGTGGCGAACACCTGGTCACCGAAATGCGATTCCAGTTGCCTGGACACCTCGAGCCCGAGATTGTTGCGCCCGTCGTACATCGTGCGCAGCAACCCTTCCACCTCGAGGGCGGGGTTGACCGACTCGCGCACGCCCTCGATCGTGTCGAGCAGCGCCGACAGCCCCTCCAGCGCGTAGTACTCGCACTGGATCGGCACCAGCACGCTGTCGGCGGCGACGAAGGCGTTCAGCGTCAGGATGTTGAGCGAGGGCGGGCAGTCGATCAGCGCGTAGTGATAGTCACCGGACACCGCGGCGATGGCCTCGGCGAGCCGCTGCTCGCGCCTCTCCAGCGGCATCAGCTCGATCTCGGCGGCGGTCAGGTCGGCATTGGCCGGCACCACATCCACGCCGGTGGCACTGGCGGACAGGCGCGTGGCCGCGATCGCGCGCTGCTCGACCAGCACCTCGAACACGCCGCCCTCGATGTCGTACTTGTCGATGCCGCAGCCCATGGTGGCGTTGCCCTGCGGGTCCAGATCGAGCAGCAGCACGCGCTTGCCGAGCGAGGCGAGTGCCGCGGACAGGTTGACGGCGGTCGTCGTCTTGCCGACGCCGCCCTTCTGATTGGCTATCGCGATGGTGCGGATCATGGCGACGAAGTGTAGTCGAACGCTCGGCGTGCGGTCGTCACCATGTGCATCCGGGTGCGCTCAGGTCCTGGCGGTGCACACCGCGACGTGACGCTCGTGCCGCGCCTCCAGACGGTGCAGCCGATCGAGCTCGAACGGTGCCGGCAACCGGTCCGGCAGGCGCTCGGCACGTCCGAGCATCACCAGCGCCCGGCCGCCCGGCGCCACGTGCGCGGCCGCCAGCTGCAGGAACGCCTCGGGCGCGGTGAACGCGCGCGAGGTCACGATCGAGGCGCGCTGGCCGACATCCTCGATCCGATCGGCCCTCACCCGGACCCGGTCGAGCCCGAGTTCCAGCACCGCCTGGCGCTGGAAGCGGGCCTTCTTCTCGGTCCGTTCCACAGACACGCAGCCGAGCCCGGGCCGTGCGATGGCGAGCGGCAGCACCGGCAACCCGGCCCCCGAACCGATGTCCAGCAGGTCGGGCACGTCGGCCAGGCGGGGCGCCTCGTCGACGAACGGCAGCAGGCTCAGGCTGTCGAGCACGTGACGCTCCAGCATCGCCGCCGGATCGCGCACCGCGGTGAGGTTCCACACCCGGTTCCACTTCGCCAGCAGCTGCACGAACGCCACCAGCCGCCGGCGCACCGGCGCCTCCAGCGCCGCGGTGGCGGCCGTGGCGGTGCTGCCCGCGAGCAGCGTGTCCAGCGTGGCGGCAAGGGTCGGTGCAGGCTCCATGCGCGACAGTGTGCCGGCTGGCGAGCCGTGTGGCACGCCTTGCCGATGCGTGAGCCGGTGCGCCGCGGCGGGTCGCGCTCGGTAGAGTGCGCAGTCTCCCCAGCAGCCACCACGGTCCGGCACACGATGAGCGACGACACCTACACCCCGCCCGCCGTCTGGCAACCGCCGGGGGACCTCGGTGGCACCTGGGGCAGCCTGAACCGCCCGGTGGCGGGGCCCACCCACGACAAGGAGCTGCCGGTCGGCCAGCACCCGCTGCAGCTGCACTCGATGGGCACGCCCAACGGGGTCAAGGTCACCATCCTGCTCGAGGAGCTGCTGGCGCTCGGCCACGTTGGTGCCGAGTACGACGCCTGGCTGATCCGCATCGGCGAGGGCGACCAGTTCGGCTCGGGGTTCGTCGACATCAACCCGAACTCCAAGATCCCGGCGCTGCTGGACACCTCCGTCACCCCGCACCGGCGGGTGTTCGAGTCCGGCTCGATCCTGCTGTACCTGGCCGAGCGGTTCGGTGCCTTCCTGCCCGATGATCCGGGCGCACGCACCGAGGTCATGAACTGGCTGTTCTGGCAGATGGGCAGCGCACCCTACCTGGGGGGTGGCTTCGGGCACTTCTACACCTACGCGCCGGTGAAGATCGAGTACTGCATCGACCGCTTCACCATGGAGGTCAAGCGCCAGCTGGACGTGCTGGACCGGCAGCTGGCCGGACACCCCTGGATCGCCGGCGAGGACTACACCATCGCCGACATGGCGATCTGGCCCTGGTACGGCTGGCTGGTGCTGGATCGCGGCTACGGTGCGGCCGAGTTCCTGCAGGCGGACAGCTACGCGCACGTGATGGCGTGGGCCAAGCGCATCGATGCCCGCCCGGCGGTGCAGCGCGGCTCGATGGTCAACCGCACCTTCGGTGATCCGTCCGGGCAGCTGCACGAGCGCCACGACGCGACCGACTTCGACACGCGCACGCAGGACAAGGTGGCCGATGAAGGTGGCCGATGAATGACTTCTCGGCCCTGGCGAGACGCAACCGTGCCGGCGAGCCCTGCGCCCTGGCGTGCGTGTGTTCCGCCCACGAGGACGTGCTGATCGCCAGCCTCGGACTGGCGCGGGAGACCGGGCACCCGATCGTCATCGAGGCGACCAGCAACCAGGTCAACCAGTTCGGCGGCTACACCGGCATGACCCCGCGCGACTTCGTCGAGCGTGTCCGCGAGATCGCCGTCCGGATCGGTACCGATCCGGATCTGCTGCACTTCGGCGGCGACCATCTCGGCCCGCAGGCCTGGAAGGGCGAGCCGCCGGCGCAGGCCATGGACAAGGCCCGGGGGATGGTGCGCGCCTACGTGGAGGCCGGGTTCGCCAAGATCCACCTGGACTGCTCGGAAGGCTGCGCCGGGGAGGCGGCACAGGTGGACGACGCGACCGGCGCCGCCCGGGCGGTCGCGCTGGCACGCACCTGCGAGGAGCACGCGCCGGACCCCTCCCGGCTGGCCTACGTCATCGGCACCGAGGTGCCGCCGCCGGGGGGCGTGCGGGTGTCCGACGCGCACGACGGCATCGTTCCCACCTCGCCCGGCAGGGCGCGCACGACGCTGGAGGTGTACCAGCGGGCGTTCGAGGAGGCCGGCCTGGGGCAGGCGTGGCAACGTGTCGTCGGGCTGGTGGTGCAACCGGGACTCGAGTTCGGACCCTCCGGCATCGACCGGTTCGACATCGACTCGCCCGACCTGCTCTCGGAGGCGCTGCGGCAGGCGCCCCGCATCTGCTTCGAGGCCCACTCCACGGACTACCAGCACGCAGCCGTGTACCGCGAGCTCGCGCGCCGGCACTTCGCGTTCCTGAAGGTGGGTCCGGCGCTCACCTTCGCCTGTCGCCAGGCCCTGTACTCCCTCGATCACCTGCGTCGGTGGTACCGCGCCGACAGCGAGGATCGCCCGGACCTTCCGGCACTCATGGAGCGGCTGATGCGCGAGCGGCCGGACCACTGGCGCAACCACTACGACGGCGAGGGCAGCGCTCTCGTGCGGCAGCTGCACTTCGGCCACGCCGACCGGATCCGCTACTACTGGCCGGAGCGCAGGGCCCGGGCGGCGGTAGCCGACCTGATGCGTGACCTGTCCTCGCTACGCGTCGCCGATCCGGTGGTCGAGCAGTACTTCCCGCCCGAGGTGATCGAACGGGGCAAGGCGCTGGAATCGGCCGAGGTCGGTTGGCCGAAGGCGCTGGTGCACGCCCGGATCCAGGCCGCGTTGCGCCCGTACCTGTTCTGAACCGCCAGGTGCGAAGGTGCGATCGGTCCGGCTCCGGGAAACCGGCCCGCCGGCCGGCATCGGACCGGCGTCGGACCGGCGTCAGGCCGACGCGCGTGCCCGGCGCGCGCGCACCCACCGGGACACGTAGCTGCGCGGCGGATCCTCCCCGCTGACCAGGTAGTCCAGCGTGTAGGGATTCAGGAGCACCGCCCGGGTCGTGGTGCGTGCCCGCCACGTGCCGCAGAACAGCACCCGATCACCCGGTTCCAGCTGCGTGTCGTGTTCGGGCAGGGGGTGGAACACGCCGTCCCGTTCCAGCTGCAGCGGCACGCAGTCGATGCGCCGTTCGCGTCGCTGCGGATCCCGGATCAGGTCACCGAGTCGCAGCCCGACCGCCCGGACGCGGGACAGCGGGCCGATCAGCGCCGGGGCGGATTCCGGGTCAAGCTCGGTGACCCACAGGCTCGGCATCCCCTCGCCCACCGCGTCGCGCAGCCGCGCGATCGTGGTGTCGGTCAGCGCTGCCGCGCCGTTCTCGAGATGGTCCAGCAATGGCGGCAGCCCGGGGGACATGAGTTCCAGCTGGATGCGCCGGGCCAGCACCCGATCCGGATGGACCACCAGATCGATCGAGGTGTCGGTGAAGACGACGTCGTTGGCGTGCCGGTTCTGGCGCACGACCAGGAACACGTCCGGATCCAGCCTCCTGACGCTCATCATCACCCGCAGGTTCACGGTGTCGTCGTCGGTGGCGACGATGACGCAGGCGGCCTTCGCCAGACCCGCCCGCGCCAGCGTGTCCGGGTCGGCGGCCCCGCGGATGTGGTTCTCGTCCTCGCCCTCCTCGGCGATGTCCGGGTCGATCACCACCATCCGGATGTCCTGGCCGCGCATGCTCTCCTCCAGACGGTGCCCCATGCGCCCGTACCCGCAGACGATCCAGTGCCCCCGGGGGCAATCGATCCGGAAATCCAGGTTCGCCTCGGCCACCTGGGCCAGCCAGTTCTCCAGCGCGTGAACCGCCGGCCGATGCAGGGCGGTGCACAGCCGGTCCGAGAAGATCTCGAAGGCGTCGAGCACCAGCAGGGAACCCAGCGCCTCGAGCTCGTCACCGAGCGCACGGGACCCGACGCGGCAGATCGGCCGCAGGTCGGGATTCAGCGCGCGTGTCACGATCCCCGCCTTCGCGTTGATCTGCTCGTCATCGGTCACCGCGACCACGCAGCGGCAGCAGGGGTGCCTCAGCCCGGCATCCACCAGCAGGTTCGGGTCCCCCGCGTCGCCGCACACCCCGAGCACGCGGACGTCGAAGTTCCTCAACCCGAGCGCCTTGATCCGGTCCGGATCGCGGTCGATCACCACGACGGCGGTGGCCGAGTCGTTGAGCGAGCGTGCCAGCAGGCTGCCCGCGTCGCCGAACCCGCACACGATCACGAACGGCTCGCCGATGCCCGCGACGCGTCGCGCGAACACGTGCCGCGCGAGCGCGCTGCGGAAATGGTCGTTCTGGACCAGTCTCAGGATCGCGCCGATCGAGTACAGCCAGGCGATCACGGTGACGTGCAGCAGCACGATGACCCACAGCCTCTGCGCCCCGTTGAACGGGATCGGCAGCTCGCCGAAGCCGGTGGTGGTCGCGGTGTAGGACAGGATGTAGATCGCGTGGAAGAAGCTCAGCGGCTCGCCGCTCCCGCCGGGGATCAGGGCGAAGCCCGCGATGCCGACGACGTAGATCAGGAACAGCGACAGCAGCGGCCAGCGCATCGAGCGCAGCACGATGTTGGCCACGCGCTCCACGTCCGGGCTACCGGCCATGCGAGGTTCTCCGATGGGGCGCCGGACCGATGGTCAGCGACGCGCCATTAGGGTCTCGCACACCACGATGATCACCGAGACCACGTTGGCGACGAGCGCGCCGTTGGCCAGCGAGACGATCAGCGCCATGACCTCGGGCATCATGCCGGTGTCGGACACGTGAACCGCGATCGTCCAGACGCCGGCGCTGGCGAACAGCTGCAGGTTCGCCACCAGGGCGGTGGCCAGCAGCAGCCCTCCGGTCTGGGAGCGCTCGCCGAGCTTCAGTCCGGTGGCGAGCACGTTGGCCACGATCGCCACGAACAGCAACCAGACGTTGTGGTGGTTCGTGTTGTCGATGTCCCCGTTGACGAAGCTGAAGTTCAGGGTCAGCGCCAGCAGCACGAAGAAGCCGAAAACGGTCTTTTCCAGGTTCATCGACGTGTCTCGGTGGCGTGGGTCACGCCGGTCCGGCGGGATCGACGTTGCTTACGCACGATGTGTCCGACGGGCTCACTTCTCACCGGACACCTGCGGACAGCGTGCCGCGCCGAGGATCGGCCTCATCATGCGATCCTGCACCAGCACCGCACACCCCCTGCCTTCTCCGGGCGCGGCGATCGAGAACCGTAGCGGCTGCTCGGTATCCACCCGTCCCAGCGACTCCCGGGTCAGCACGACATGGTGGTTCACGAGCGTGCGGTGCCGGTTCTCGCCACCGGTGACGCGGGTGTCGGCACGCAGCCGGTAGCGCAGCAGCACGATCTCCGCACCGTCGGCCATGTCGGCATCGACGGTGACGGCGTAGCGCTCGCCGGCGGGTTCGATGCGCACCGCGACCATCGGCAGCTGCGTCCCGTCGAGCGCCCAGGCGATGCGCCCGGCATCCGAACCGACCGCCGCGTAGGCGCCGTTGACGATCGCCTGCGGGGTGTAGACCCCGCGCCGCCCGTCCAGCGCCGCCATGTCGTAGGCGCGCTGGCGCAGGGTCCAGTCGGCATCGCTGAACGGGTCGACCCAGTTCCCGTCCGCACCGTGCACCAGGCGGTTCCAGTAGTCGACGTGATACTCCAGCGCGATCAGGTCCGCACGCTCGTCGATCAGCCGGCCCAGCAGCTCGTCGGCCGGCGGGCAGGAGGAGCAACCGTGCGAGGTGAACAGCTCCAGCACGCGAAGCGGCGCGCGGCTGCCGGACGCGTCGTGCTCGGCCGCGAGCGCACCGGAGGAGCCGACGAGCGTGCCGAGCAGCAGGACGAGTAGGGGGGGCAGACGATGCATGGGCAGGTTCCACGGGGCGTGCGCGTATGGCATCCGGGCCGCCCATCGGTTCCCGCCCGTCGTCCCCTCTGCAGGCGCGTGCGCGTTCAGGCCTGCACCGCCGCCTCGCCCAGCACCGCGTCGACGACCCGGTGGATGTCCTCGCGACGGGTGCGGTGGTTGCAGATCGCGGCGCGCAGCACCAGCCGCCCGTCCAGGCGCGTGGTCGACAGCACCGTCTCGCCGGCGCGCTGCAGGGCCGCCGCCAACCGCCGGTGACGCCGGTCCGGGTCCGGCCCGCCGTCCACCAGCGCGAAGCAGCACACGTTCAGCGTGACCGGGGCCGCCAGCCGCAGCCCGTCGGCGGCCTCCACCAGCTCGCCGAGCAGGGCGGCCTGTCGGCAGTTGTCACTGATCGCGGCCCCCAACGCATCGATGCCGTGGTGGCGCAGCGCGGTCCAGACCTTCAACGCCGCGAACCCGCGCGACAGCTCCGGGCCGAGGTCGCACGGCCACGGTGCGCCGGCGGCCAGCGCATCGTCCTCCTCGCTCTCCAGGTAGGCGGCCGAGCCCGAGAAGGCGGCCTCCAGGGTGGCCGCGTCCCGCACCAGCACGGCGCCTGCCGAGTAGGCGATGTAGGGCCACTTGTGGAAATCGAACGCCATCGAATCGGCCCGCTCCAGCCCGCGGGCGAGCGTGCGCCACGGCTCGTCGGCGATGACCGCCCAGGCACCGAAGGCGGCATCGACGTGGAACCATAGGCCGTGCCGCCGCGCGGCATCGGCCAGCGCCGTCAGGTCGTCGAACCGCCCGATGTTCACGCTGCCGGCCGTGCCGATCAGGCACAGCGGCACGCATCCGGCGGCCCGATCCTGCTCGACCAGCCGCTCCAGCGTGTCCAGGCAGGCCGAGCCGGTGGCCGGATCCAGCGGCAGCACACGCACCGCCTCGCGGCCCAGCCCGAGCAGCTCGGCGGCGCGCGCCACGCACTGGTGGGTGCCACCGACGGCGTACAGCGCCGCCGGCTCCCGCTGCCCGGTGCCGCGCAGCGCCTCGCCGAACTGGCGGACGCGCGCGGCCTGCAGCGCCAGCACGGTCGCCATCGAGGTGCCGCTGGTGATCAGCCCGCCGGCCTTTTCCGGCAGGCCGTGAATCGAGGCGCACCAGTCGATCACGCGCCGCTCGACATCGATCGCCAGGTGACGCCGGCCGCCACAGTTGGCGTTCATGGTGGTGGCGACCAGCTCCGCCAGCAGCCCGTCGGCCAGGCCCGTGCCGTGCACCCAGCCGAAGAAGCGCGGATGGGTGTTGCCGGTGGCGTACGGCATGATGTCCTCGGTCAGCTCCCGTACCACCTGCGCGAGTGGCACGGGCGCGCGCGGCACCGGTGCCGGCAGGCCGTGCAGGTCGCCCGGCAGGCTGTCCGGCGGCGGTTGCCACGGCAGCTCGCGAGCATCGCCCAGCCGGTCCAGGCAGGCGTCCAGCAGCGCGTGCGCGGTGGCCCGGAACGCGTCCGGGTCGACCGGGTCCAGACGTGCACCCTCCGCCGGATCGACATCGAGGGTGGCGAGGGTGGTGTCGCCGCCGTTCACCGACCGGCCCCCGGGCTGCGCCCCTTCGCTCATGCGCTGCGCCGCATGGCCACCTTCTTCAGATGCACCAGCAGCATCGACACCGCCGCCGGCGTCACGCCCGGGATGCGCGACGCCTGGCCGACGCTGGCCGGTCGCTGCTCGCCGAACAGCTGGCGGATCTCGTTGGACAGCCCGTGCACGTCGGCGTAGTCCAGCGCATCGGGCAGCACCAGGTTCTCCTGCGCACGCGCGCGCTCGATCTCGGCCTGCTGGCGACCGAGGTAGCCGGCGTACTTCGCCCGCGTCTCCACCTGCTCGACCACGCGCGCGTCCAGCCCGTCCAGCTCCGGTGCCACGATCGGCAGCAGCGTGGCCAGCGACACCTCCGGCATGCGCGCCAGCTCGGCCGCGTTGCGATCGCGCGTCAGGCAAAGCCCGGTCGCCCGTTCCAGCCGCGTCGCCGCCTCGCTGCCCGGATGGATCCGGTAGCCGGCCAGCGAACCGTCCAGCCGCTCGATCGCGTCGCGCCTGGTCTCGAACGCTGCGAAACGTGCGTCGTCGACCAGTCCGAGCTCGCGCCCGATCGGGGTCAGGCGCAGGTCGGCGTTGTCCTCGCGCAGCGTCAGCCGGTACTCGGCGCGGCTGGTGAACATGCGGTACGGCTCCCTCGTGCCGCGCGTGATCAGGTCATCGATCAGCACGCCGATGTAGGCCTCGTCGCGACGCGGCGTCCAGGCCGCCTCGCCGCGGGTGGCGCGCGCTGCATTGAGACCCGCGATCAGGCCCTGGGCGGCCGCCTCCTCGTACCCCGTGGTGCCGTTGATCTGCCCGGCAAAATACAGCCCCGGCACGGCACGCGTCTCCAGCGAGGGACGCAGCCCGCGCGGGTCGAAGAAGTCGTACTCGATGGCGTAGCCCGGACGGGTGATGTGCGCCTGCTCGAACCCCTTGATCGAGCGCACGTAGGCGACCTGCACATCGAACGGCAGGCTGGTGGAGATGCCGTTGGGGTAGATCTCGTGGGTGTCCAGCCCCTCGGGCTCGACGAAGATCTGATGCGAATCGCGCTCGGCGAAGCGCACCACCTTGTCCTCGATCGAGGGGCAGTAGCGCGGCCCCACCCCCTCGATATCGCCCGAGAACAGCGGCGAACGGTGCAGCGCGCCGCGGATCAGCTCGTGGGTGCGCGCGTTGGTGTGGGTGATGTGGCAGCTGACCTGGCGCGGGTGGTCGGCGGTGCTGCCCAGAGACGAGAACACCGGACGCGGAGAGTCGCCCGGCTGCTCGGCAAGCCCGGTGAAGTCGATGCTGCGCGCATCGATGCGCGGCGGCGTGCCGGTCTTCAGGCGGCCCACCCCCAGGTCCAGCTCGCGCAGCTTCAGCGACAGCGTGGTGCAGGGTCGGTCGCCGGCGCGTCCGGCCGACTGCTGCGCCTGGCCGACATGGATCCTGCCCGACAGGAAGGTGCCGGCGGTGAGCACCACGGTGGGGGCCGCGAACGTGACGCCCAGCTCGGTGACCACCCCGGTGACCGCCCCGCTCGCGTCCAGCACCAGATCGTCGACCGCCTGCTGGAACAGCTGCAGGTCCGGCTGGTTCTCCACGAGGGTGCGGATGGCGACGCGGTACAGCTGACGATCGGCCTGGGCACGGGTGGCGCGCACCGCCGGACCCTTGCTGGCGTTCAGGGTGCGCACGTGGATGGCGGCCGCGTCGGCGGCCTTCGCCATCGCGCCGCCGAGTGCGTCGATCTCCTTGACCAGGTGCCCCTTGCCGATGCCGCCGATCGCCGGGTTGCAGCTCATCTGCCCCAGCGTCTCGATGTTGTGGGTCAGCAGCAGCGTGCGGGCACCGGTGCGGGCGGCCGCGAGAGCCGCCTCGGTGCCGGCGTGGCCACCACCGACGACGATGGTGTCGAAGCGTTCGGGGTACTGCATGACGATCTCGGGGTCGTGCGACGGTGGACAAGTATACGGGGCGGGTAGCGGGTCGGCCCGACGAAGCGGGCCGCTTCGTGGCGCCTGCCGCTTCACGGCGCTTCGCACGGCACGTCTCGATAGACTGCCGGGCCCCGCCACCCGCTTTCCGAGACCCGTCACCGATGACCGACCTGACCCTGTACCACGCCGGCCCGTCACCGTTCGCGCGCAAGGTGCGCATCGTGGCGATCGAGCTCGGCATGATGGAGCGCATCGTGCTGGTGGAACAGCCGGTGGCGCCGGGCAAGGAAAACGCGGCCTACGCCGACGAGATCAACCCGCTCAAGCGCATTCCGGCGATGAAGCTCGCCGACGGCAGCACGCTGCTGGACTCGGGGCTGATCTGCACCTACCTCAACGAGCAGGCCGGCGGCCACCTGGTGCCCGCCAGCGGCGACATCCGCTGGCAGGTGCTGAACGCGCTGGCGGTGGCCGACGGGCTGACCGAGCTGGCGGTGGCGATGCGCTACGAGACCGCCGTGCGCCCGGAGGACAAGCGCTGGGACGTCTGGTCGCATGATCAGCAGGAGAAGATCTTCAACGCGTTGGACTGGCTGGAGGCGCACGCCGACCACGTCGCCCACGACGTGCCGGACCTGGCCGGCATCGCCATCGTGTGCGCGCTGGACTACCTGGACTTCCGCCACCCGGTGATCGGCTGGCGCGGGGAGCGGGAGAAGCTGGTGGCGCTGCACGCCGGGTTCGTGGAGCGGGCGGCGTTCGCGAGCACCGCGCCCGGGGTGTAGTCGCTCCGAGCACGATCCGCCCCTCGCCCTGCACCGGACGCGCCTGGAACGCATCGACCCGAGGGAAACGCGAACTGTGTCCCGTTTACCACTTCGTCCCGGCATGCGGTACGTCTCGACCGGTACCGTTCGTCGAGACGGCCGTCCACTCGCAATCAGGAGCACGTCGCGCGAGGGCACGATCCCATCCACCGGACGCTGCCCGGACACCCGGAACTTCACCGGCCGTGCAGGTTCGAACAGACCCCGGCAACATCGGGCCGACGTCGAATCACACGGAAACCAGGCCATGTCGACCATCACCCAACCCCTCGCCCTGCCCGCCCTGCTCGTGCTCGGTCTCACCGCCGGCAGCGCCTTCGCGCAGGATCTGAAGAGCGAGCCGGCACCGGAAGGGGCGAGCGTGCGGATCGTGTCGCCGAGCGACGGCGACACGGTACCGAGCGAGTTCACCGTGGTGTTCGGCCTGTCCGGCATGGGCATCGCGCCGGCCGGGGTCGACCAGGACGGCACGGCCCATCACCACCTTCTCGTCGACACGGACGAGCTGCCGGCGGAAGACCAGCCGATGGGCAATCCGCCGATCCATTTCGGCGGTGGTCAGACCGAGACCGTGCTCACGCTGGAACCCGGCGAGCACACGTTGCAGCTGATCCTGGGCAACTACCTGCACGTGCCGCACTCGCCGCCGGTCGTCTCCGAGCAGATCACCGTGACGGTCGAGTGACCCGTTGACCCGGACGGATGCGGTGTCCGACGCGGTCCCCACCGTCATCGTCTTCGACGTCAACGAGACGCTGCTCGACATCACCTCCCTCGAACCGCTGTTCGAGCGCCTGTTCGACGATGCGCACGTCTTGCGCGAATGGTTCGCGCAGACGGTGCTGTATTCCGAGGCGATGACGCTGGCCGGCGCCTACGCCCCGTTCGGTGCGATCGGTGGCGGCGTGCTGCGCATGGTGGGCGGCATCCACGCCGTCGGCGTGAACGATGCGGACGTCGCCGAACTGGCGAGGCGAGTCGGCTCGATGCCGGCGCACGATGACGTGGCCGACGCGCTGGAGCGGCTCGCGGGCGCGGGTTTCCGGCTTGCCACGCTGACCAACTCGGCGCCCGGCGACGCACCCGGGCCGCTTGCACGCGCCGGGCTGAAGCACCGTTTCGAACGCCTGTTCAGCGTCGATGCGGTGCGACGCTTCAAGCCGGCCGCCGAGACCTACGCCCAGGTCGCGCACGGGCTGGGCGTACCGATCGGATCGACCTGCCTGGTGGCGGCGCACGCGTGGGACACGCTCGGTGCGCAGCTGGCAGGCGGCCGGGCGGCCCTCGTCACCCGTCCGGGCAACGCCGTGCTGAAGGTGCCAGGGGTACCGCGCCCGGACATCGTCGCGGCCGATCTGGAGGCGGTGGCCGACGAGATCATCGCGCGCTGGGGGTCCGGTTGACGCGTCGACGCGTCGCGGCATCCGCCAGCACGCCTTCGCTGGCCTGTTGCATGGTGATCGCCTTCGCAGCGCTCGCCGACGACGGGCAGCCGGCGGTTGCGCGCGATGCCGCCCCCCGTATCGCCTGCTCGCAGGAGCGCGGTCAGGCGCCGGGCGAGTGCACGGTGCAGGTCGTGCCGGGCGAGGACGGAATCACCACCGTGGTCGCCCGTTTCGCGAACGGCTTCAGCCGTTCGCTGCGGTTCGAACGCGGCGCGTTCGTTCGTGCCGACGCGACGATGTCCGGCAGCGGCACGAACACCGACTGGCGGCTCGAGGACGGCATGCACCGCATCCGCGTCGACGACCAGCGCTACGAGGTGCCCGCCGGACTCGTCCCGGGCGGTTGATCGCCGAACCGGCGCCCGGCCGGATGGCGTGACCGGACGCCTCGGATCAGGGCGCCAGCCTGTGGATCATGCCCTCGTCCACGGCGGCGTAGAGGCTGCCGTCCGGCCCCTGCACCAGGGAGCGGAATCGACCCGATTCCATCGGCAGGGTCATCTCGGTGACATCGACCACCGACGTGCCGTCCTCGGACAGCTCGATCACGTCGATGCGCTGACCGATCGGCGTGCCGCCGAAGCCGATGCCCATGATGCCCACCACCAGGTGGCCGTTCCAGTCGCCCCACTGCTCGCCGGTCAGGAAGGCGGCCGAGCCGGTGCCCTGTGACCAGCCGTTGTTGTTCCAGATCGGCGGCATGGCGTCCGGGTAGGTCTCGAAATCGGTCATCGGCATGAACGCGGCGCGCTCGAACCGGTTCATGCCGTCCATCTGGTTGGGGCTGTAACCGCAGTAGTCGTCCGGACAATCCTCGCGGCCGGCCATGTTCGGGCGCGGGTCCCAGCCGGCGTTGCCGCCGTTCATCAGCACGGTGATCTCGTCGGAGTGCCACGGCCCGTGCTCGGCGGCAATCGGTGTGCCGGTGTCCGGGTGGAACGCGATGCCCTGCACGTTGCGGTGCCCGTAGGTGAAGGTCCGGGCATCGAAGCCTTCGGGCGGTGCGTTGTCCGGCGCGGCGTTGCCGTCGGTATCGATGCGCAGCACCTTGCTGCCCATCAGCGTCGGGCTCTGCGGGATCTCCTCGTTGTGGTTGTCACCGGTGGTCAGGTAGATGAACCCGTCCTCGGGACCGAACCGCACCCGTCCACCGTTGTGCGCACCGGGACCACCGAACGGGTGATCGGATGCGGCCACCTTGTAGGGCACGTCGTCGACGATGTCGGTGCGCCCGGACACGCCGGTGAAATCCTCGTTGACCTCGAAGCGCATCAACCGGTTGGTCTGCGGCTCGGACAGGTTCGAGGTCGAGTACACGTAGAGCCGGCGGTTGTCCGCGAACGCCGGGTCCACGGCCACGCCCATCATGCCGGCCTGCCCTTCGCAGAACAGGTCATCGGCCGTCTCCGGATAGCCTTCGGTCCCACCCATGCCCAGCAGCACGTTGACCTCGCCCGAGGGCATCAGCACCGACAGCCCCTTGCACTTCTCGGTGAAGAACATCGTGCCGTCGTCCGTGAACGCCATGTCCCACGGGTTTTCCAGATCCGACAGGACGACCGAGTGCGTCAGGCTGGAGGTGTTGGCCCCGGATTGCGCCACGGCGACGCTGACGAGTGCCAGCGTGCCCGTGGCCAGTGCCGCAAGGCATTGCCCGGTCCTGACAAGCTTCCTGTTCGACATGCGTCTACTCCCGACTGGCGATGGATGCCGAGGTGCGGGGCGACATGGCGCACGCCCTCTCGGCTGGTCCTGACGCGCACAAGTTTACACGCCGAACGGCACGTATCCCGTCTTTCCGTGACGTTCGTCACCGTCGGTCGGACGGGTCCGGGGCCGCCGGGACGTCGCTCGGCCCTACTCGAACGATGTCGCGATGTAGGCCGCCAGATTCGCGATGTCCTCGTCGGACAGGTCGACCGCGTGCGGACGCATGAGGGCGGTATTGGCGCCCACCTGTTCGCCGGCGCGATATTGCTGCAGGCGCTCCTCGAGATACTCGACGGTGCTGCCGGCCAGTTTCGGGAAGCTGGCCATGCCCTTGGCGGTGGGCCCGTGGCAGTTCCGGCAGACGCTCTGGTAGGCCGTCTCGCCGGCGGCGACATCCTGTGCGCCGGCATGGGTGGAGCAAAGCAGCAGCGCTGCGCCGATCTTGATCAGGACCGTCTTGTTCATGCCGTTTCGCCCGTGTTCCACTTCGTCCGTTCACCGGCCCGCCAGCATGGCCTGTGCATCCCGGACCGGAGCGCGCCGCCCGTCGGGAATCCGCACGAGGCGGCGCGGCCCGAACCTAGCACAGGGGATCCGGGCGAACTCGAACCGGCGACACTCTCGTCAGCGGGCGATACTCGTTCGACAGGATCCCTCCCCGGAGACGGAACATGACCGACCCCGTGCTGAAGAAGGCCGACATCGACGCCATGCCGGGCACCGACAAGACGCACTTCCTGAACGACGGCGCCCGCCGGGTGAACCGCTCGCTCGGCGATGCGGTCGGCCTGACCGGCTTCGGCATCCACCACATCACGGTGCCGCCGGGAAAGCAGTCGACCGAGTATCACGTCCACCACGCCGAGGACGAGTGCGCCTACGTGCTGTCCGGTACCGGCACGGTCACGATCGGCACGGCGGAGCACCCGATCGGCCCCGGCGACTTCATCGGATATTGCAAGGGGGGAGATGCGCACACCATGACGAACACCGGTGACGAGCCGCTGGTGTGCATCGTCGTCGGCGAGCGTCTCGCTCACGACGTGGTGGACTACCCGAGGCGGGGCAAGCGGCTGTACCGGCACGCGGGGCTACCGTGGAACCTCGTCGATCACGATGCGATCGAGGAGCCGTCGGCGGGAGCCAAGTAGCCTTCGCACCAGCAGTCTCGCCGGTACGAGGTGCCTTGCCGCTGCGTCAGGCAGGCCCGGCCGGCTCGCTCACCCCGACCACCTCGATGTCGAACACGACCAGTCCGTCCAGCCCCCGGTCGAGCAGCGCCACCAGGGCGGCGCCCACGACCACGTGGTCCGGGTGCACCAGGTAGGCGTCGCGCGCCGCCGCGTCCGCGAAGTCGATGACGAAGCCGTCGTCGAACCCCTGCGCGACACCTTCGGGGCTGACGTTCGATCCGAAGCTCGCACCGAGGATGCCCGGTACGACTTCACCGAGCCTGCCCAGCGCGGCGTAGACGTGCACCTTGTCGGCTTCCGCGACGTCCGCTCGAAAGCGGCACAGCACCACGTGTCGGATCATTTCAGATTCACCCGTGCGCCGATGCGCGACGATTCGACGATGGCCTCGATCACGCGGATGGTGTCGCGCGCCTGGTGCGCCGTCACCGGCGGCGGCGACCCATCCCGGATCGATGCGGCGAGCTCGGTGTAGAACGACGCCCAGTCGCCGCGTTCGCTCGGCACCCGGCACGTGACCTGCGCACCGCTCTCGTCGAACCCGGTCAGCGTGCCGTGGCGCTCCGGCGACTCGTACCCGTAGCGCTCGTCCGTCGGACCGATCCCCTCGAAACGCAGCTGATCCTCCTGTGGATCCAGATGCTCCTTCCTCCAGCCGCCCCTGGTGCCCTGCACCAGATAGCGCAGGCGATCATCGGGTGCCGACAGCGTGGCACCGAGATCGATGCGCACCTCCCCCAGACCCATGCGCGCGTGGAACGCATCGAAGATCCCGTGTTCCGGATCGCTGTCCGGACGCAGGCGCTGCAGGTCACCCGATACCCAGTCCGGCAGCCCGAACAGGGCCAGCGCCTGGTCGATCAGATGCGCGCCGAGATCGAAGTGGATGCCCACGCCCGGGCCGTGACGCTCCTGCCAGCGATCCTTCACCACCGGCGCCCAGCGATCGAAGCGTGCCTCGTAGCGGGTGATGTCGCCCAGCGTGCCGTCGGCGATCAGCTTCTTCAACGTCAGGAAGTCCGCGTCCCGGCGGCGGTTCTGATAGCAGGCGACCGTACGCCCCCCCCGCTTCGCCGCGGCGATGACCTGGTCGGCCTCGGCCACGCTGACGGTGAACGGCTTGTCGGACAGCACGTGCCGGCCGGCGGCCAGTGCTTCGAGCATCAGCGGCCCGTGCGTGGGGCTGGGGCTCGCCAGGTCGACCAGTTCGACCCGCTCGTCGGCGAACAGCGCCTGTGGGGTCGGATGCACGGTGACGCCGGGGAAGTCGGCATGCACCTTGTCCGCATCGCTGGACGCCACGGCGACCAGCTCCACGCCCGCCGCCGCGTACAGCGGTGCGTGGAAGACACGGCCACCGAGGCCGTAGCCGACCAGACCGATGCGAAGGGGCTCACTCGTCATGTTCGCTCACAAGGCGTACAACGGAAAGGCCATCGTGATGCGACGTCGCGGCGGATGCAACCCCGATACCGAGCGATGACCGATGCGGATGCCACCTTCATGAAGCAACCCGAGCAGGCCCTTCCCGACATCGGCCGCTGGATCGCCGCCACCAAGCGCGAGCTGCGCGCCGAGCACGACGTGCGCCGCGCCTTCGAGGCCTCCCGGGAGCGCACGCGTCGCCAGGCCGATGCGGTGCGCGAAGCGCACGCGCGCGGCGACGGTCCGGTCCCCGAGATACGCTACGTCGACCTGGCAGCCGACCGCGTGCCGAGCGACACCGTGGCGGCGGTACGCGCCCGCGGCTGCGCGATCGTGCGCGGTACCTTCGAGCGCGCCACCGCCGAGGCCTGGAACGTGGAGCTGGGCGACTACCTGGAGGCGAACGACTACTTCGAGAAGGCGCGCGCCAAGGCCGGACTGGACACCTACTTCGGCGATCTGGCCGATGCGCAGCCGCAGATCTTCGGCGTCTACTGGTCGCGCCCGCAGGTCATGGCGCGCCAGGCGGTCGAGATGGCCACCACCAAGCGCTGGATGAACCGGCTGTGGGACAGCGATGCGCCGGCAGGCCCCGAGTTCGACGCCGACAACGACTACGCCTACGCCGACCGCACCCGCCGCCGCGCGCCGGGCGACACCACGCTCGGGCTGTCGCCGCACATGGACGCCGGCTCCTTCGAGCGCTGGGTCGATCCGGCCTTCCGGCGCATCTACGCCCCCCTGCTCGCCGGTCGGCCCGACGCCTACGACCCGTGGCGCGGCGCCTACCGCACGCAGACGCGCGAGTACGAATCCCCGGCAGTCAGCTCGATGTTCCGCACCTTTCAGGGCTGGACGGCGCTGACCGAACAGGGTCCGGGCGACGGCACGCTGGAGCTGGTGCCGATCGTGGACGCCATCGGCCACGTGCTGCTGCGCGCGCTGCAGGACGACGTGCCCGAGGACGAGCTGCCGCTGGCGAACCCCGGTCGCGCGCTGGGCGTGGACCGGCACTGGCATCCCGAGCTGCTCGATGCGCTGGTGCCGATCCAGACGGTGGAGCCCGGCGACACGGTGTGGTGGCACCCGGACGTGGTGCACGCGGTCGGCAACGAGCACCGCGGCGACGAGTACGCCAACGTCATCTACATCGCCGCCTCCCCGCGTTGCCGGAAGAACGAGACCTACGCGCGCCGTCAGGCCGACAGCTTCCTGTCGGGACGCAGCGCGCCGGATTTCGCGGCCGAAGATCACGAGGTGGACTTCGAGGGCCGGGCGACGCCCGACGATCTCACGGCGCTGGGGCGGGCGCAGATGGCGCTGGATTGATCGGGGACCGAGCCGGTACCCCGTTCGTCATGTCGATGCAGGCACGCCGGCATCCCGGAAGGTGGCCTCCAGCTTGTTGCCGTCCGGATCCCGCACGAAGCACCCGTAGTAGGGCGCGCCGTAGTGCGGGCGCGGACCCGGCGCGCCGTGATCGGTGCCGCCATTGGCCACCGCGGCGGCGTGAAACCGCTGCACCGTCTCCCTGTCCGCTGCCACGAAGCCGACGTGCACGCCGTTGCCGACCTCGGCCGGCCGGCGGTTCTCCGGCAGCTGGATCCAGAACTCGGGAAACGCGCGGCCGTAGGCCACCGCCACCAGACCTTCGTCGGGAAGCCGGATCTCCTCCTGGCGAACGGCGCCGATGGTGACCATCACGACGTCGTAGAACGCCAGTGCCGCGTCCATGTCGTTCGTGCCCAGCGACACGTGCGACACGATGGAGAGGTTCTCTTCGCTCATGCGGATCTCACGGCAAGGGGTGGCAGACTTCGGACTCTACGGGTACTCCATCGACAGGGCTGGCCGGACGAGCGTCACGAGGCTCGATCGAGGAAGAGGAAGATGATCGGCCGAATGCAACGGGTCATGATCGTCGGCGTACCCGGTTCGGGCAAGAGCACGCTGGCCCGACGCCTGGGCGAGCTGACCGGCTTGCCGGTCCACCACATGGACCGCATCCACTACCGCGCCGGCTGGGTCGGGCGCAGCCCCGAGCGCAAGAGTGTGCTTATGAAAGCGATGGCTTGGGAAAGCGAAACGGCTTTCGCTTTCCCAAGCCACTACACTACGCAAGTAGTCTTTCGCAAGCGATCAAAGCGAGACGGCCATCACGACGCGTGCAGGCGATCGGGCGGTCACGAAAACGGGTGGCGAAACGGTCCGCGCCTTCCTGCCGGCTCCCCTGCCGCCGACCCCGTCGATCGACTTCAGCGGCCTGCAGATCCGGCTGGAAGAGGCGACCGGCGCCTTGGGCCGACTTGACGGTGTCGCCACGGTGCTGCCGGGAACACCTCTGTTCCTGTACATGTACGTGCGCAAGGAGGCATTGCTGTCATCACAGATCGAGGGCACGCCGCTACCTGCACGTGCCGCATTCGCCGCCGATCGTCTCCGAGCAGATCACGGTGACGGTCGAGCAGGTCGGCACGCCGGGCGAGATTCTCACACGTCGCCCTACCGCTCGTTTCCGATGTCCTGCAGTGCTCGCCACCGACGGTACTCCGAGGGCCGCAGGCGGAAGCGGGCGAAGTTGTGCTCGTCGAGCCCGAGCAATTCGCCTTCGGCCATCTCGCGGAAACGCACCGCATCCGCAGGTTCCGCATGCGAGGCGGCCCAATCGCGCACGACGCCCGCAGCGTCGCGTAGCAACAGGCCGTCGCGCACCGATTCGTCGATCAGCTCGACGATCCGGTCGATGTAGCGCAGCCTGAACGGATCCGGCTCGCCAAGCGTCTGCCGGACCTCGCGATAGTGCTCGGCCGATTGTTCGTAGGCGTGCACGAACACCTCCTTGAGCAGACGGTGATCGTTGAACTCGTAGACCGCGAGCAGCGCCTTCACGTACAGCTCGCGTGCCACGCCGACGAACGAGATCGGCACCAGGTTCTCGCGAATCATCGGCAGGTTGGCCGCCAACCGCGAGACGCGCTTGTTCACGTCGTCGAAGGGCTGCAGATACGGCAGGGGGGCCAGCGCCATGAGCGCCTGCTCGAAGGGATCCGCAATCGCCGCGAGCCTGGACAGCAATGCGTCGAATTCCGCAACGATCTGATCCGGAACCGAGCACGGCAGGTACCGCGATGCACCGATGCCCACCGTCATCCGCCGCAGCCGGCCCGGCGAGCCCGGATCGGGCAACAGCTCGCTGGCCAGCAGCGCGTGCAGGTTCATGATCGTCAGCCGATCGAATCCGGTTTCCCCGGCGTTCTGCAACAGGAACTCGATCGCATCGCGATGGTTGCTGATCATCCGGGCCTCTAGCGGACCGTGACCGTCGGCCTCGATGTTCAACGCGATCAGGCGGCGGGTGTCGAGCAGCGAGTAGGTGTTGCCTTCGAGCCGGCTGGAGTTCCACGACAGGTCGATCAGCAGCCTGTCGGCGATGCGGCGCGCGTAGGTTCCGGCCGGCTGCGGCGCATCGATCAGCGTGCCGAGTTGCCGGAGGTGCGCGCGCTCCGCATCCGACAGCCAGGCGCTTCGTCCCGGTACGTACTCTCGCAGGTACGCCGCCCTGAAAGGTGCGTCCGGCCTGGCGGCGAGCGATGCCGACACACTCGCCAGCAACGTTGCCGCCTCGGTGGACAACGCGATGGCTGAAACGTCCGGCGCGCCGTCATCGGTCGATATCTCGACGTGGTACCGCGCCCAGCGCCGATCACCGACCTTGTGCAGCTCGCCGGCACTCACCAGCGCGGCGATTCGACGTCTCACGTGGCGATCGCCGATGCGATCGGCAACGGCCGACAGGATCGCCGACATGGACGCCCCATCGGACATCGACGCCACGATGGCAACGAGTGCGGCATCGGAAACGGCTCGATTCGTCATGGACCGCCGTACCGTGTCGCACCGTCAGCCGCTGAAAACACGTCTTTCATTCCGTGATCGTAGCTGTCCGGCAATCTATTGACCACTCGATTGGTCTATAGAATAGTCAATAGAGGTCAATAGGATGTCTATTGACCATACACCGGCACGCACGGCAGATCATGCCGAGCACACCCGAATTCCAGCCACCAGGCAACGGCGATCGTGACTGTCGCTACACGCAAGGCTCGTTCAGCCGGGCAACCGACTGCGGACTGCGTCAAGCTTCCCCACTCGAAAACGCTACACGTGTAGCGCTCGCGGCCCCGCTCGACGCTACCCACCCACCGCTGACACGATCAACACACCTTGATGGCCGGCAAGAAGCAGGCACGCGGCAAGGCCGCCGCCAAGCCCGACAAGAGCATCGAGCAGTCCCTGTGGGACACCGCCAACAAGCTGCGCGGCTCGGTGGAATCGTCCGAGTACAAGCACGTCGTGCTCAGCCTGATCTTCCTGAAGTTCGCCAGCGACAAGTTCGAGCGGCGGCGCGACGAGCTGATCGCCGAGGGCCAGGAAGCGTTCGTCGACATGGTGGAGTTCTACGCCATGAAGAACGTGTTCTACCTGCCCGAGCGGGCGCGCTGGCGCCACGTGCAGCAGCACGCCAAGCAGGACGACATCGCGCTGCGGGTGGACACCGCCCTGTCCACCATCGAGAAGAACAACGCAGCGCTGGCCGGCGCCCTGCCGGACAACTACTTCTCGCGCCTGGGGCTGGACACCGCCCGGCTCGCATCATTGATCGACAGCATCGACGACATCGACGACATCGACGACATCGACGACATCGACGACATCGACACGGTGGCCGATGCCGAAACCGACGTGGTGGGGCGGGTGTACGAATACTTCCTGGGCAAGTTCGCCGCCTCCGAGGGCAAGGGCGGCGGGGAGCTCTACACCCCCAAGTGCATCGTCAAGCTGATCGCCGCGATGATCGAGCCGTACCGCGGCAAGATCTACGACCCGTGCTGCGGCTCGGGCGGCATGTTCGTGCAGTCGGTGAAATTCGTGGAGAGCCACGAGGGAAACCAGAAGGACCTGTCGATCTACGGCCAGGAGAACGTCGGCGCGACCTACAAGCTGGCCAAGATGAACCTGGCCATCCGCGGTATCGCCGGCAACCTGGGGGATGTGGCCGGTGACACCTTCTTCAAGGACCAGCACCCGGACCTGAAGGCGGATTTCATCATGGTCAACCCACCGTTCAACCAGAAAGACACCCTCCTCCCCAAACTCCTCTCCGGTGAGATCACCGTCCCCGACGCCGAGAGGCTCGCGGCCGACGTGCTGTGACCACCGCTAGCCACATCGAGATCTACCAGACCAACGACGGCAAGGCGCGGATCGATGTCCGGCTGGAGCACGGCACCCTTTGGCTGTCGCAGGCGCAGATGGCCGAGCTGTTCGACAAGGACTCGGACACGATCGGCCTGCACCTGAAGAACATCTACGCCGACGGTGAGCTGAACGAGGCGGCAACTACCCGGGAATCCTCGGTAGTTCGATTGGAGGGCAAGCGGCAGGTGCGCCGGACCATCCGTTCCTACAACCTGGACGCCGCCATCTCCGTCGGCTACCGCGTCAACTCGAAGAAGGGTACCCAGTTCCGCCTCTGGGCCACCGAGCGCCTGCGCGAGGTCCTGGCGCAGGGCTACACCATCGACCGGCAGCGCTTCGACCAGAACGCCGCCGAGCTGGAACAGGCACTCGCGTTGATCAGCAAGGCGGCACGCAACCCGGAGCTCGGCACGGACGAGGGCCGCGGGCTGGTGGAGATCATCGGTCGCTACACGCAGACCTTCCTGTGGCTGCAGCGCTACGACGAGGGCCTGCTCGACGATCCGGACGGCCAACCGGGCGGCACGCTGACCGATCCGGACGATGCCATGCAGGCGCTGGGCGAGCTGAAGCGGCAACTGATGGAGCGCGGTGAAGCGACGGCCCTGTTCGCACAGCCGCGCGATGCGGGTCTGGCCGGAATATTCGGCAACCTGGAGCAGAGCGTGTTCGGCGAACCGGCCTACCCGACCGTGGAAGGCAAGGCGGCGCACCTGCTGTACTTCGTGGTCAAGAACCACCCGTTCGCGGACGGCAACAAGCGCAGCGGTGCGTTCCTGTTCGTCGACTTCCTGCACCGCAACGGTCGCCTGCTGAACGAGCACGACGAGGCGGTGATCAACGATACCGGGCTCGCAGCCATCACCCTGCTGGTGGCCGAGTCGGACCCGAAGCAGAAGGAGACGCTGATTCGGCTGATCATGAATATGTTGGTGCCTCGGACGCCATCCATCGATCGACGGATCGAGCCTTGACCACCGATTCGCAGCGATCCGCGGATCGACGGTCAGACGATGTCAACTGGCCTTGCGCTTTTCCGGCGCGGGATTCAGACGCTCGATCACGGTTCGACCCGATAAGGGCCTGTTCCACACCTTCGATGCGGCGCCCTACTTCGCGGGCAGACCGCGCGAACAGCTCGCCTGCCTGAACGCGGCGGCCGAGTTCGTGCAGCGCACGCAGGCCACCGAGCAGCGTTTCATGGCGCTGGTCAAGCGGTTGAAGGCGGCCTACGACATCTGTGCAGGCACCGATACGCTGGACGACGAGGAGCGCGACCGGATCCACTTCCACCTGGCCGTGCGCTCGATCGTGTTCAAGCTGACCCGCGGGGACGCACCGGACACCGCGCAGATGAACGCCCGGGTGCGCGACATGATCGCCGATGCGCTCAGAAGCGACGGCGTGGAGGAAATTTTCCGGCTGGGCGACGACACCGCCAGCGAGATCGACCTGTTCGACGATGACTACCTGACCAAGATCAGCAAGATCAAGCTGCCCAACACCCGCATCAGGCTGTTGCAGCAGCTGCTGGCCCGCGCGATCGAGGAGGTCAGGAAGACCAACAAGGTGCGTGGCGTGGACTTCTCGAAGCGCTTCGCCGCCCTGGTGGACAAGTACAACGAGCGCGACGAGGAGAGCGTGCTGGTGTCCGGCGTGCTGGACGACGTCAGCGAGAAGATGACCGACATGATCCTGCAGCTGCGCGAGACGTTCTCCGCGCACGAAGGTCTGGGCATCGACTTCGAGGAGAAGGCCTTCTACGACATCCTGCTGTCGCTGACCAGAAAGTACGACTTCGCCTGTCCGGACGACAAGCTGATCACGCTGGCGCGGGCGGTCAAGGCGCTGGTGGACGACAAGGCGCGCTACACCGACTGGAGCCGGCGTGCGGACATCAAGGCGGAGCTGAAGGTCGGGCTCATCCTGCTGCTGGCCGAGCACGGCTACCCGCCGGTGAGCCGCGACGAGATCTACCAGGAGATCTTCGAGCAGGCGGAGAACTTCAAGCGCTCGCGGGCGGGGTAGACAGGTGGCAGGAATCGACGACCCACGAAGCCTGCGGACGCTGCATCCGAACGCGGCCTGGCGAACACGAGGTGTCAGTGCGACAGGTGAACGACATGGCGCCCGCGTCGCGGTTCGAGGACTAGTTCCGGGCCGGAAACCTGACCAGTCCATCTACGGGCCGATCGTTCAGGCCGGCCTCGAATATCTGCCCGGCGATCCAGATCGAGTCCTCGTCGACGGCAAGGCCCCACACACCGAAGGCACCCGAGATCTTCCAGGCCTGTTCCGGTTCGAAGCTCCCGTCGTCGATACGGAAACTGTGCAGCTTGTAAGGCTCGAGAATCTCGGGATTGATGCTCTGGACGGCTTCCGGCGGGATCGCTTTCTCCAACGAACCGAAGAACGAGGTCCCGGAGAAGAAGAACTCGCCGTGATGGCCCACGAAGACGTAGTCGCCGGCGACCTGGAGAGCCTGCGTGTCGCCGTAGCCGAAGTACTGGCGAAGCGTGGAACCGGACCTCGAATGGAAGGACAGGACATTCGGACCGGCCCACGCGATGATGACGTAGACGTCGGTGACCACGATGTCGAACGGCGCCAGTGCCGTGGTGTAGCTGGTCACGTTCGGAATGAACCGTTCGGGTCGTACGGCACCGTCGCTCGCATCGAGCGTCAGCAGCGAGTTGCGGGCGCCCGCCGGCGTCCTCGGTACCAGCGTGGAATTGATGCTGGCGAAGCTGCCACCGACGTAGACCACATCCTCCGCGGGGGAGAGCGTCACCACGTGCACGGGAGACGCCCTGCCCTTCGAGACCCCGCCGCGCACTCTCGGGGTCCACGAGGGGTCCAGATCACCGTCCAGCGACAGCCGCGCGATGTTGGCCCTGTACGTGCCGTTCACCCGATTGAAGTCGCCCCCGATGTAGATCTGCGACCGGGTCGCGGCGATGTCGAACACTCGCCCCCTGCCGGTCCCGTCCGTCGTGCTCACCGCGAACTCCAGCTCTCCGGTCACGGCGTCCACGCTCAGCAGGCCGAAGTCCCCACCGATGTACACCCGGCTGCCGTCCGGCGAGAGAACCAGCGCCCGGACGACACTGTCGACCTCGGAGGGCACCTGGAACGTCGTCACGGGTTGACCGGAGACCGCGTCGAGTGCGGCGAGAAACGGTCGTGCCGTGACCGGACCGGAGCGACGCCGCTTGATGCCCGTGAAGTCGCCACCCACCAGCAGGACGTCGCCGACCCGCAGGAGGGCGTCGCCGAAGGCGTCGGTGTCCGGCCCGGCGAAATAGTCCAGGGTCGGAGCGGGCCCGGCCAGCATCCAGGCCGACGTGTCGGCGGACTCCGAGAACAGCCCGATGACCGGGGGCCCCTCGACCGTCAGGGTCGCCACCTCGGAGGTGACGGTCTCGACGCCGTTGCCGACCTCGACGGTGTACCCAGTGCCGTTGTCGGCAGCGGATGCGGAGAAGACGGTCAGGGAGTCCCCCGTCTCGCCGGACAGGGGCGAGCCGTCGGCGAACCACTGGTAGACCAGGGCGCCGCTACCGGCAGCCTCGACCGTGAAGGTCGCATCCTGCCCTTCGGTGACGCTCAGGCCGGAGGGCTGACGGCTCAGCGAGAGCGGGACGGTCTTCTCGGTGGCTGTCTCGAGGGTTGCCGAGTAGTTCGCGACGCCATCGGTGGACCAGAGGCCGATGAAGTACCGCTGGTTCGCGTCGAGTTCACCCGACCAGACACCGGGGCTCGACCCTCGGATGACCGGACTGATGGCGGTGCCGTTCGCATCGAACACGCTGAACCTGACGTCGGCATCACTGCCCCACGACACGGTAATATCGTGGCGAGCGGTTGCCAGCGAGTTGAACCTGAGGCGGGTGTAACGGGGTCCGACACTCCTGGTGGAGTCGAGGGTCCCCTGTCCGATGCCGACGGCACCCACCGGTCCCGGGGTAGCACCCGTCGTCGTTTCGATGGTGGCCGTGTAGCTCGCCACGCCCGAGGCTGCCCAGACGCTCATGGCGTACCGCCCGGCTCCGTCGAGCGTGCCCGTCCACACGCCGTCGACGCTGTCGGAGGGCGTCGCGAAGGGCGTCGTGCCGGAGGCCTCGAACAGGCTGAAGCGGATGTTCGCATCGCCATTCCAGATGACACGGATGGCATGGGTACCGGAGACCAGCGAATCGAATTCGATCCGTTCCCAGCGCGGACCGACCAGAGAGTCACGGTCCAGGACGCCGCTTCCGAACTCGACGGCCTGCGCATTTGCCGGGGGGCTGAACGCCAGCAGCATCGATGACAGGAAGAGGAACACGGCAACCGGGTACGACATGGTGATTCGACTTCTCGAAGTGTTGTCCTCGACGACACGCTTGTTCTTCCGGTGGAAGACTCGCAGGATGTGTCGCAAGCAGTGCTCTGGACGAGGTGCGGGCTGCGCCGAACGAGGTGGGGGCTGCGCCAAAACATTGGCCACTCACTCGGCGCACGCTAACAGATCGGGTTCGCGAGTGGCAGATACCCGGGCGAGCTTGCGAGCGTGTTCACGAAAATTTCCACCACCTGCCCGCGGTCTCCGTCTCCGTGGTGGACAAGACCACCTGCGTCTGCCGCCCGCGCGCCACGCCCAGGCCGCACGCGCGCAGCAGCGTCTCGCCCGGCGTGGCCGGCGCGGTGCGGGGCCAGGACTCGGGATCGGCGGCGATCAGCTCGCGCGTGTAGGCGTGGCGCGGTGCCGACAGCACGGCGCGGGTCTCGCCCCGCTCGACCACCCGACCCTCGCGCAGCACCAGCAGCTGCCCACTCAGGGCGCGCGCCACGCCGACCTCATGGGTGATGACGATCAGCGTGCCGCCGCCGGTGGTCGCGGCGGTGAAGGCCACGCGCTGCGCCATGCCGCCCGAGAGCGCGCCCGGCAGGCGCCGTTCGGCACCCGTCAGCTCGAGTGCCTCGAACGCCTGCGCCCGCGCCGCCTCCGGCACGGATGCAGATGAGCGCGACGCCGGCGTTGTCCGGCTGTCCTTCACACCTTCGGCACGCCACGTCTGGACCCCCTTGTTCGAGCCATTTGCTGACGACCTCCTATCGGCCTCACGGTTGTTGAGGGTGACGAGCGCGTGCCGTCCCTGTAGTATTTATTTACTACACGTCATTCAGTTCGCCGGGAATTGCTGGAGGGTTACCTAGATGTCAAACGTGCAAGAACCAAAGTTAGAATTTTTTATTTACAGGAATTATCTCGTATTAATATTCGCGGTTACATTTGCGGTAGGTTGTGCAAGCTTTGCCACTGAAGATGGAGAGCAAGCACCCTTTGCGACGCTCAACAGTTGTGATGCTTTCTCGCGATGGCTCGAACCCTTACGCAGTCGTTATCCGAACAGAAGCGTTGGTAGTTGGACCGAATCCGATTACCGCAAACGCATGTCATTCTTGTTTACGGATGAATACTTTATTCCCGTATTCGGAACCTCGTTCGATCAGCTCAGCAGACCTCAGGCCGCAAGAATTGGAAAATCCTTAAAGCAAGTCAACAAGAATTGCAGAAGAAACGAATTTCTCGTGTCTTTATACCCTGGATCTATTCTTTCCCGGCCATTCAATCACAAGTTGCCCGCTGGAGGATTTTCACGCGAGTTCCTGACTGAGCAAGTGTTTGCGCAACGAGCGAATACAGATCAGGTCGCCGTGAGTCGAGTTCAACAGCAGCTTTCACAACTAGGCTATGAGCCTGGAGGAGCTGATGGAATTTACGGAAGAAAAACTTCAGAAGCAGTTTCCGCCTACAAGAGCGATCAAGGAATTTCGCCTTTGAACGGAGAAATCACAGCATCACTCATCGCTCTGCTCGATAGCGATGAAACGGCAAATGTCGCCATGAACAATACAGCTAACCCACCCACCAGGGTTGCAGAGAGGAACAAGCCAGTGAGCACAGCGCGCGCTGATGAAGCGCGCTACCCACAACGGCTTCAGCAGTCCATGGCAAAGTGCGATCAGGGAGATGCCTATCAGTGCCTGGTAGTTTCCTATAACTTTGAGAACTCCTATCCCGATCCAATCAAGGCCAAGGAGTATCACGCCAAGACCTGTATTGCTGCAGATAAAGATCCCGGCACTCTCACTCCTTTCAATATCAGTAGCTCGTGCTTCAATGCAGGCATGGCCATTGGCGGTACAAGACTGTCAAGTGCAGAGCTGCAAGCTGAGCAAGAACGCAGAGATGCGATCGGCAACTTGATCTCAGGCAGTGCCGTTCCCTTAAAACGTGAAACCATTCAAGAAGCGTTGGATGTGGCTTTGCTGGAGAGCCAGGGGTTGTCAACCGGACAGGCTGCGTTGAAGGACTGCGTTAGAAACGACGGTTGTGCAGTGCTTGGAGGAATAGTCAGGGCACGTTGGGTGTTGAAAGATGTGACGAGCTGCAGTCTGGTTCAGAAAGACTTGGCATTGTGTCAATTTGAGTTCAGTGCCAGCTCGCAATCCACACTCAGCCCACGAGGAGGTCTGCGAAACAACTTGTTATCCGGCATGATGGCGCCGGTGAAATCGGACGGCGAAGGTTTGCTGAAGCTTATTGATGGGAGTTGGCGATTTATTCCGCGTTAGGAAGCTGTCAGAGCATAATTTTATTGGACTTCCCCCGATTTTATCAATGGCGCTTGGATAGAGGCAGCTGCTGGATTCGGACATTCGTGTACCTCAAGCTCGTGTGGTGCAAGCGTCCGGGCAAAGACGTCTGGCGTGGTTCGATGATGATGCCGAGCATGGTGGTTTTCACGGAGAGCCGCCATGCGCACCACCGAACAGGCTCACACCTTCCGGGGCGAGCACCTCGCCGAGATCGAGCGGCGCGTGCAGTTCATGATCTCGCCCGCACAGGATGAAGAACGGCATGGCCAGGAACGGGAACAGATCGAGACCTGCGAACATGCGCTCGGGTGCCATGGCCAGAAAGCGCGGCCCCATGCCGAGGATGCCGATCACCCCGGCGACGCCGATGACGTAGCCGATCGGCAGGCCGATGGTCAACAGCGCGAAGAAGGCGATCGGCACGATCATCATTCGCCCGGTTCCTCCCGCCCGCGCGAACCGGCCGGTTCATGTCCGTGCTCGCCATCGCCTCCCGCGGCGCCGCCATCCGCCGACAGCCCGACCAGCGGATCGGCTACCGCCACCGGGACGAGCGGCGACAGCCCGTCGCGCAGGCCCACCAGCACGAGCTGCACGCAGGCGATCCCCGCCGCCAACGGCACGCCCATGAACGGGTAGGCCTTCGGCATCCCGCCGATCATGGTGAAGCGCCTGAAGCCGCGCTCCACGAACCCCAATCCGTACCAGAGCAGCACGAGGAAGAAGGCCGGCGCGATCAGGTCGAAGCTCACCGCCAGCACGCGTGGCATGGGCGGCGGCAGGCGTTCGAACACGAATCCGACGCCGATGTGCTCGCGGTGCACGATGCCGCAGGAGATCGTCAGCAGCGCCATCCAGATCATCAGGTAGCGCGCCAGCTCCTCGGTGAAGGTCAGCGGCAGCGGCAGCGGCAGCACGTGTCGCACCAGCACGCCAAGCCACACATCAAGCACCAGCAGCACCAGGAGAGCGACGCACATCACCTCGACCGCCTGTTTGAGGCGGTACGAACTGCGATCGGCGAAGGCGGCGATGCGGCTCATCGGGTCTGGATCGGATAGGTCGAGCGGGAGTTCGCCGGCTCGATCGACCTGTCGCCGGCGAGCCGGCGTACGCGTTGCCGACGAGAGGTTGCATCAGCGGGGCCATCGCCGGAATCTTCCGGAAATGCTTTTCGATACAGTGATTTATCGATATCGCGTACTTCACGAACCAGGACGGCGGCCCACCACGCGCACCGTTCCGATGCATGGAATCGTTCACCGGCGTCACGGTGATGCACGCCCGCCGCGGTCCGCACGGACGCGGTGCTATCGTCATTCTTCCCCGACCAGGACAGCGCACCGATGAAGCACGCCAAGGACTACCTCGACGAGGCCAACGCCGCCGTCACCCGCATCGATGCCGGCGAGGCGATCGCCCGCCACGGGGATGCGAACGCCCAGTTCATCGACGTGCGCGACTCGGCCTCGATCGCCGACGGCGGAACCATCGAAGGCGCCCTGCGCATCCCGCGCGGCATGATCGAGTTCGTTGTCGACGACGAGTCACCGATGCGTCACGAGGAGTTGCGTCGCGATGCCGACCTGTTCCTGGTGTGCGGTGCCGGCGGTCAGGCGGCCCTGGCCGGCAAGACCCTCAAGGACATGGGCTACGCCTCGGTCACCAACATCGGTGGCATCGGCGACTGGAAGGAGGCCGGTGGAAAGATGGAGGGCTGACTAGCCCCCCACGGACGTTCGAACCTACGCCGCACGCCGCTTCCCGGTCGCGATGCCGTTCCCGTTCACCTCCTCCAGGTGCCCCGCCGCGCGTTGCGGCAACCCGTCGCACGTCGCGCAACGTTGCAGCACCATGCCGCGCGGACGGAGCACCGGTGCGGGATCCGGCGTGGCCGGGCCGATCGTTCCGGTCGTGCCACGTTGCAGGCCGATGTCCTGCAGCAGGGCGTCGGGATGCCGACCGAACGCGTGCTGCAAGGCGTGCGCGCGCCGTTGCCGCACTCGCCGCTCGACCCGCGCCTCCAGCCACCCGCACAGCGCTCGCCAGCGGGCGTGGAACCGTGCGGCGCGGTACTCGTTCTGTGCCTGGAGCCCGTGCGGCCCCTGCGGACCGTCGGACCGCGTGACATGCCACATCCAGCCGATACCCATCACCTTGCTCCTCGTTCGCCTGACGGCGACGCAGTAGAATCGCTTTCCTGTCCGGATGTGTGCCGGCAGGGTGTGCAGTGAATCTGGACCTTCTGCCAAGGCACGACAAACGATGATTGCATCGAGCACGCACGAGAAAATCTATTTCATGAGTCACCGCTCGCCGAGCCCTCCCGGGTGAGTCGGCGTTGAGCACGCGCCTGCCGGGCCTGAACGCATTGCGCGCCTTCGAGGTCTCGGCGCGCCACCTCGGTTTCAAGCGCGCGGCCGAGGAGCTGAACGTGACCCCCGCCGCCATCAGCCAGCAGGTGCGCGGGCTGGAGCGACAACTGGGCATCGCGCTGTTCCACCGGCGGGTGCGCGCGCTGGAACTCACCCCGGCCGGTCGGGCCGCCCTGCCGCACCTGAGCGACGGGTTCGACCGGCTGCTCGCAGGCGTCGAGGCGATGCGGCTGGCGCAGCGGCTGGACTTCCTGACGGTCAGCGTACCGCCCTCGTTCGGGGCCCGCTGGCTGGTGCCGCGACTGGAACGGTTGCGCGAAGCGCATCCGGAGTTCGAGGTTCGCATCGATGCCCGGGACGCACTGGCGAACTTCACCGCCGACGGGGTGGACGTGGCGATTCGCTACGGTCGCGGGCACCACCCGCCATCGGTGGTGGAACGGCTGATGCCGGTGAACGCCTTTCCGGCCTGCAGCCCGGCGTTGCTCGCACGGTGCGGCACGCCGTCGCACCCCTCGGAGCTTGCCGGCTGGACGCTCCTGCACGCCAGCTGGACCGAGGAGGCCGGCGCGGCACCCGGCTGGTCGATGTGGCTGGCCGCGGCCGGTGCCGACGGAATCGATGCGCAGCCCGGACCGCGGTTCAGCAACGACGCCATGCTGGTCGAGGCCGCCCTGGCCGGGCAGGGCGTTGCCCTGGTGAACGGTGCGCTGGTCGGGGACGAGCTGGCCAGCGGCCGGCTGGTACGGCCGTTCCCCCCGGCGGTGTTCGAGCGGACCGCCTTCTGCTACTCGATCGTGTACCCGGAGCGACACCGTGCCACCCCCAAGGTGCAGGCGTTTCGCGACTGGTTGTTCGCCGAGATCGACCGGGACGGCCCGGTCACGACGTGAAGCGGCCCGGCGAACGCCCCGCGCCCCGCTTCAGGGCGCATCGCAGTCCTGCGCCTCGTCGATCGAACCGATCACGCACGCACCCTCGATCGCCTTGCCGTCCGGCGTCAGGACCACCTCCAGCAGCTCCTCGGCCGGCGGGTAGACAGCGGCGAGACGGGCGCGCACGGCCGCCAGGTCGACCGCCTCGAGCTCGGCCGGCAGTCCCGTGACGCGTGCCGCCGGCTGGCCATCGAGCGCGGCCTCCACCAGACTCGCCGCCGTGGCCTGCGGTGTCTCCTGCATCTGGCGAAGCCCTTCGGCCAACTGCGCCTTGGCGCCGTCGAACTCCTCCTGCGTCGGCCCGTCGGTCACGAAGTCGTCGTAGGCGTCACGTAGCGCCTGGTGCGCCGCGACGAGCTTGTCGGTATCGACCTCCGCGTACATCAGCAGGCCGCGCAGCGCCCGGCTCCGGTTGTCCAGCAAGGCTTCGGCCGAGTAGCTGGCGCGCAGCGCGGTGCGCAGCGTCTCGAACAGGCGCGAGCCGTCGCCGCCACCGAGCGCGATCTGGATCAGGATGTCCTCGATCTCGCCCCCCTCGGCGGTGGGCGGCAGCCACCCGAACGAGGCGATCGTGCTCTTCTCCAGCGCGGGATCCTGCAGCACCACCAGACGCGGAGTGACATCGAGTTCGACCTCCGGCACGCTCGGCGCCGCATCGCCTGTCGGCAGGCCGCCCAGCAGCGTGTCGACCGCCTTGCCGGCCGCGTCGGCATCGATGCCGCCGGTCACGGCCACCGTCATGCCGGTGCGCACCAGCGTGTCCGCATGCCAGCGCAGCACGTCCTCGCGGGTGATCGCGGTGACGGTCTCGGGCGGCTCCAGCGACAGGAAACGCTCCAGCCCGCTGCCACCGAACGACAACCGGCGCAACAGGTCGCCGACGCGCGGGGCCGACGCCTGTCCGGCCGCCTCGACATTGGCGGCCAGGCCGTCGCGGATGCGCTCGAGCCAGCGATCGTCCAGTGCCGGATCGGCGAGCGTCACGGCGGCGATGTCGATCGCGGCGTCCAGATCGCGTGCGCGCACGTTCAGCGAGCCGTACACCACGTCCGCGGCCACCTCCAGCCAGCCCTCGGCCTGCAGATCCTCGAACGCCTGCTGGACCTCGGCGGGGCTCATGTCACCCGCGCCACCGGACAGCAGCAGCTCGGCACCGACCCAGGGCGTACCGACCGGCTCTTCGCCGTAGGACCAGTCGCTCGGCCAGGCGACGCGGATCGATACCGATTCCTGATCCGGCATCGGCAGGTGGCCGAAGGCGATGCCCCCGGGGCTGGTCAGTTCCTGCGCTTCCAGCTCCTGCGCCAGCGCCGGGGCGCCCGCCAGTGCACCGGCCAGCAATGCACCGGCGAGCGCTCCGGCCGATGCACGGACCAGCACACGCTTCGAACGTGACGCGACAAGGGCGCGCATCGTGGGTGAGGACGGGGTCATTCCCTACTCTCCGGGGTCGATCGACAGGGTGATGACGCGCGGCGCCTCGGCAAGCGCATCCAGCAGGTCATCGGTCTGTGCCAGGGTGACGGCGGCGATCTGCGCGCGCCATTCGGACAACGGGGTCGGCTGCGTGCCTTGCGCCAGAGCGTCGAAGGCGATGTCCATCACCCACGCGTCCGGCTCGTCCGTCTGGTCGATGTCGTCCAGAAGACCGGCGCGCACGCGCTCGAAGGTGTCCACCGGGATGCCGGCACGGGCGGTGTCGAGCAGCGTGGACTCGAACCGCTCCAGCAAGGTGCGGTTGTCGATGCCGCGATCGGGCCAGGCCGTGAACTGCAATTCCACGTAGCGCCCCTCGATCGAGGACAGACCCAGGTCGTAACCGCGAGCGATGAAGTCGTCGAACCGCAACGGTCCGGCCAGGCCGCCCGGCCGGGTGGAGTCGAGCACCCACCACAGCAGCGTGAGGCGCGCATCCAGCTCGGCCGGATCGAGATCTGCGGGCAGGGGTGCCAGACGCGAGTGACGTATCTGCGGCTCCGCGAAGCGCGGTTCGATACGCTCGAGCACCTCACGGAGGTCGGGCAGCATCCGATAGGCCGGTACGTCGAGCAACGGCGGCGGGTTCGCGGTAGCCGATTCGTCATGCGATTCGTCGGGCGATCCGGCCTCCGGTGCGGCGAACGTCTCGCGCAGCAGCGCGTTCAGCGCCCCGGGGTCATGATCCCCGTGCACCAGCAGCACGGTGTTGTCCGGTCGGTGCGTACGCGCCTGCCAGTCTATGGCCGCGCCCGGGGTCAGCCGCGCGATGGAGTCCGGCGTGCCGATGACCGAGACGGCCGGCCACTGCTCGCCGTGCTGCAGGCTCGACAGCTCCTGTGCGAAGGCAGCGTCGGGCGACTCGCGCATGCCCCTGTCGTACTCGCGCTGCACGATGCCGACCTCCTCGCGCATGAAGGGTACGGGCAGATCGATCGGCACGAATATCCGCCCCAGCGTGGCGAGCATGTCGCCGACCTCCTCGCCCGGGCCGTCGAGGAAGTACCGCGTCATGACCTGATCGGTGGATGCGTTCGAATCCCGCCCCGCCCTGCCGGCACCGTCATCGATCGCCGACAACCACACCAGGTGCTCGGCGTAGTGCGCAAGCCCCGACTCGCCCCCGTTGTCGCGCTCGCCGGCCAGCACCACCAGCGTGACCGTGGTGCGCGGCGAATCGCCCGGCACCAGCCACGCCCCGCGCAGCCCGGCGCCGTCCAGTGCCACGAGTCCGCCCTGCGCGACGGGCTCCTTCGCGAAGAGTCCCGACGGTGCGGACGCCACCGCCAGCAGGAGGCAGATCAGCGTTGCGGCACGCCCGTCGAACAGGGCGATTCGAAGGGCGGTTCGAAACGGGGCAGGACAGGCCATCGGGTGCGTGCCGAGGGGTACGGGAGAGGGCTGATGCGCGGAAGATACTCCTGCGGCTCACCGTCGGGGAGCCGCTTTCCGAACGGCAAGACAACCCGCCGATCCGCTGCCGACGGCACGCCGTCGACGCGCTGCCGGACAGCGGTCGGCCCACCGTCAGAGCGCGAGAAAGAAGCGCATCATCTCGCGCGAGGCATTCGGTCCGGCCGCATCGGTGTAGCTGCCGCGCCGGTCCCCGCCCGACCAGGCGTGCGCCACGCCCTGCACGCACCAGTGCTCGGCCAGCATCCGTCCGTTCGCGCCGCGGTACACGCTTTGCGTCCAGCCGCGGGCGCCGCCCTGTCCCGCCTGCCGCCGCACCGTCGGCGCGATGCACCCCGCACCGGCCGCGGCCGTGCACGCCTCGACGATGCGCTCGGCGTTGTCCGGGTGCACCGTCCGGTCGGCATCGCCGTGGAACACGATGGTCGGCGGCAATGCGGCGCTACCCGTGGCACCGCCCGGCGCACCGCGCTGCATCGCCATGAGCGCTTCGGGCAGGTTGGTGGCAGCCCCCGCCGCCAGGCCGGAATGCACGCCCACGCCTGCGAACAGGTCCGGACAGACGCTGCCCAGGATCGCCGCCATGGCCCCGCCGGCCGACAGGCCGGCCACGAACACCCGTGCCGGATCGGCGTCGTGCTCGGCGACGATGTCGCGCACGCAGCGCTCGATCAGCCCGGCCTCGCCGCCCCCGCGACGCTGGTGGGTGTGCTTGAACCAGTTCCAGCAGCGCTGCGGGTTGGCCCGGTCGGACTGGTCGGGGTACAGCACGAGCCAACCGTGCTGGCGGGCCAGCTCGTCCATGCGCGTGCCGGTGGCGAAGTCCTCGGCGTTCTGAGTGCAGCCGTGCAGCATGACCAGTAGCGGCGGCGGCGGTGCAGCGGCGGCACGTGCAGGGATGAACAGGCGATAGTCGAGCGAGCCCTTGGCATCGGTGTGACGGGCGCGGACGATCCGCTCGGGAGTGCTCGATGCGGTGCCGGGGCGTGTACCTGCACGATCGTCGGTACGCGCGTCGGTGCGCGCATCGGTGCGTGCGTCGGTGCGTGCATCCGGCGGTGGCGCCTGTTCCGCGCCATCGTCGATCCGCTTCCATTCGCCGTCGATCACGTGCGCATCCTCTCCGGATGGCCGGGCCGCGAGATCCACGGCATCGGGACCGTCATCGCCCGGCGCATCACCACCGGCAGCACCGCCGAGCGCCCGCTGGATCGCCCGCGTGGCCGCGCCGAGATCCCCGGCACGGGTCAGGCGGGTGGCATCGCCCATCAGGCGCTTGAAGTTCATGTCCATGAGAGTCCGGTATCGGTGGTGTCAGTGCAATCGGGGAGCAAGGGCTTTCTTCAGTGCGGGACTGGCGTGCAGGGCGCCGAGCACGGTGATCGACTCGATCGTCTGCAAGGCAAGCTCGGGCGTCACGTCATCGGCGAACGAGGCCAGCCCCAGCACCCGCACCACCAGCTTCTCGCCGGCATCGCGCACCGCCTCCAGATCCCGTGCCGTGAACTCGCGAATGCCCAGCACCAGCGTGCGACGCTCGGCCGCCTCGCGCACCGTGTCGGCGTGGCGTTCGAGCTCGCGCCGGATCGCGGTGCGGATCAGGTCCGAGCGGTTGGAGTAGAACCCTTCGCGCACCAGCAGGTCGACCTGGCCGAGATCGACTACCCCCAGGTTGATGGTGAGCTTCTCGTCGACCGGTCGGGTGGTGCTGGTGCGGGGCTTCGCTGGCATGAGACCATCCTATGACCATCCAAGTGGATTCCAAGTGACCTTAGCCGATCCGCCGCCCGGACGCAGCTTCCGGCTGGTGCTGGCCACCACCTTCGCCTCGTTCTGCGCCTTCTACGCCCCGCAGCCCCTGTTGCCGACCTTCGCGCTGGAGTTCGGTGTCGCGCCGGCCCGATCCGCGCTGCTGCTGACGGTGTGCTTCGTGGCGCTGGCGATCGCGCCCCTGCTCTACGGCGCGGTGCTGCAGCGTTTCAGCGCGCAGCGGTTGCTGCTGTTCAGCACCGCGGCACTCGGGCTGCTGCAGCTGGTGTTCGCGTCGGCACCCGACTTCACCACCCTGCTCGGCTCGCGCGTGCTGCAGGGGCTGCTGCTGCCGGCGATCTTCACCGCGGCGGTCACGTACTGCAGCCGCGCGAGAGACCCGGCGGCGATCGCGCGGCGCGTGGCGGCCTACATCGGCACCACCATCCTGGGCGGGCTGTGCGGACGGCTGATCGGTGGCGGGCTGTCGGACGCGATCGGCTGGCGCGCCACCTTCGCATGCATCGGCGTGCTGCTGCTGGCGTGCGCGTTCGGATTGACGAGAGCGGCACGTGATCAGAGCGTGCCGGGCAGCGGCCGCAGCCTGAGCGCATCGCTGGCGATCCTGGCAACCCCGGTGTTCGCCGCGGGCTATGCGCTGATCTTCCTGGTGTTCTTCACCTTCTCGGGACTGCTCACGGTGCTGCCGTTCAGGCTGGTGGCACTCGATGCGGACATCGCGGCCGGCACCATCTCGCTGGTGTACCTGGGCTACCTGGTGGGCGTGCTGATCGCGTTCGACATCGCCCGCATCGGCCGCCTCGCCGGCAGCGCCGAGCGGGCGATGGGCGTGGCGCTGGTGGTGTTCGCCGCAGGCCTCGCACTGAGCGCCTGGCCGCAGGTGCCCGTGCTGATCGCGGCCGGCTTCCTGACCTCGGCCGGCATGTTCACGGTGCACTCGACCCTGTCGGGCAACCTGAACGCACGCCTTCCGGCACAGTCGAGCCTGGTGAACGGGCTGTACATCGCCATCTACTACAGCGCCGGTGCGCTGGGCTCGGTGCTGCCGCTGGCGCTGTTCCAGCAACTGGGCTGGCAGGCGTTGCTGCTGGTGCTGATCGGCACGTGTGCCACCGCTGCGTTGCCGCTGTGGTGGCTGGCGCGGCAGTCGCGCGCGGCGGGAGACACCACTGGCTGAGTGGCACAAATGAACGGAGAGGGGGCTACAAGTTGCTAGACCCTCGTATTGCTGAATGAGACATCCTCGGCTGCGAGACTCAGCAGGGCGCTGTGTTCTCGGAAGCGGCCGGATGAAGGCTGGCTGAACACGGGTGCGACGGCTATGTCCGCTACGCTCCGGGGTCAACAAGGGCTCAGGCGGGCTCTCAAAAGCGCTCAGAGGGATGTTTACCGTCTGGATCAGTGCATGACGGTCCGTACCGATATCGGATGGATTGCGAATGCCTGGCCACTGCGTCAGTCTCACACCCGGCAATCGCACACGAGCAGCGGAGGGCAACATGGTCGAAACGGCACACGAAACGACGGCGGACGACCCGGGCACGGGATCGCACGCGACCTTGGATGAGCTGGCCGCCGAGCCTGAACGCCTGGCGGCTGCGGCCGCGACGGGCCCCGTGCGCATCGAGCGCACCAACGGCGCGACCTTGGTGCTCGTCGATGCGGCCGCCTTTGACCGGCTGCACCATCCGGGTCGACCCGAGGCCCTGCCCATCGAGGCGCTCACCGATCGGGAAATCGAGCTGATGGACGCCCGTCCGGAACCGGTCGACGCTACCGAGTTCGACGACGACGAGCCGCTCGTCTGGCACGGTTGACGGGGCCGAGTCGATGAGCGCGGCCGACCTCGTTCCCGGTCGCGTCGTCCCCTACCGCTACCTCTGGGCACGCGAGCGACGAGTCGGTCTCGTCGAGGGACGCAAGCTGCGTCCGTGCGTCGTGCTGTTCGCCGACGAGGAGACGGCGCCCGGTAGCCGAATCGTCGGCGTCCTGGCCGTCACGCACTCTCCACCGGATCCTGAGCACCCGAGCGGCGCGATCGAACTGCCGGCGACGGTGAAGGCACGGCTCGGACTCGACGATGCCCCCTCCTGGATCATCGTTTCGGAGTTCAACCGTTTCACCTGGCCGGAGTCCGGCTACGACCTGGAGACCCTGCCGGACGGTCGTGGCAGTCACGGTGCAATCTCCCCGGGCGCGTTCGCCACGGTGAAGGCGGCGGTGCGCGAGCTGCGTCGTCGCCGCCGGTTCGTTGGCATCGACCGTGACGGCTGAGCGGGCCGGATACCTTGCGCCGGCCTTCCGTCAGACGGCATAACGCCACTTATCCGCAACCGTCGTCGCTGCGTTCGCGCTCCGTCTCGCTGGCGTCCCGTAGCCAGCGCGTGGCTTCACTTGCTCCACGGTGCTCCACTGTCTCGTTGTGGCCGACGCTCCAAGGCGCTCCACATGCTTGGGACGTCCCAGGCACGCAGCCACTTGCACCTGTCCGACAGTGTCCTACGCTCTATGGAGCGCTCCGTCCTGTCGGTCGAGGGCCGCGCGATCCCGAGCACAGGAGGCCACCGTCCATGTCTGACGTCGCCGAATCACCCATCCAGGCGATCATCTCGGTTTCGGAGGGCGCAAGGCTCGCTGGTGTGGCCCGCAGCACCGTGAACCTGGAAGCGGACGAGCGCGCGGAGCGACGCGAACAGGTATGGCGCACTCAGCTCGACAAGGTGACCATGCACCTACCACCACCGCCGGCTACGCCGGGACCTCCTCGAGAGTTTCTGGTCAAGGATGTTCGGCTGAGATGGCCGCGCGAGCGGTGCTGCGCTGACCGGTTGAACTCGCCAGAGTGCGACAATCGGTCCTGCATCATCACATCGGTCCGGATCGAATGTCCCTGCTGCATTCATTCAAGCGTGAGCTGCGCGCACGCCGTAGTTCTCCAAGCCTCGGCGCGGGGCTTCTGGCGATTGTGGTCGCAGGAACCATCAGCAGCGAACTGCTGGAGACAGCCGGTGTCCAGTCCAGCCAGTCCTTGAGCACTCGCATCGTCCACCTGATGACCACCCTCGGCATTTTTTGGATATGCGTGTTCCTGGTTGAGGTCTGGGTACGGCGCAAGGACGTCGAGCGCACGGACGAGGAATCCGGACACTGAGTGACCCCGGGCAGCGGACCGACGCGGACGTTCGGGTTGTCATCGCCCTGGGCCGGCGCCCTCGTTTCACGCCGACTCGCAGCAGCATTCCGCTGACGGCCAGCAGGGTGCACAAGACCTTGAAATATGCCTAAAAAGATATAGACTCTGGCCGATGACATGGGTGGTCGAGTTGCTGGACGAGGTCGTCGAGACCGAGCTGCGGGCACTGCCTCGCGACATGCTGGCGCGGTTCCAGAGGATCGTCGAGCTGATCGAGAGCCAGCCAGGGGCTGGAGCACGTTCACGAGCCGCACATCAAGCATCTCGAAGACAAGCTGTGGGAGATGCGGCTCAAGGGCCGGGATGGCATCTCCCGCGCCCTCTACGTGACAGCCCGTGGCAAGCGTCTGGTGGTGGTGCGCGTCTTCATCAAGAAGACGCAGAAGACGCCCCGCAGAGAGTTGGTGCTGGCACGTGAACGAGCGAAGGAGGTGGACCGATGACCAGAAAACGAGCGCGTGATCTTCACGATGACATGGTGCGCAACGATGAGGCCTATGCGCACGAATACGCTGCCTTGGCAGAGGAATTCTCTTTGGCAAAGGAAGTCATCCAGGCGCGCCGACTGGCCAATCTGACCCAGCAGGAGTTGGCCGAAAAGATGAACACGACGCAGGCTGTCATCGCCCGAATGGAGGGCGGCCGTCTTCCCTCGGTGCGCACGCTGGAGCGTCTGGCGGCCGCTACTGGGACGCAGCTCAGGGTGAGCTTTGAGAGCGTGGTGAAGCGAGGTGCCGATGAGGCACGGTGACTTCTGCATCGGCAAGGCGTTCACGACCGACACCGGTCAGTGGCGCTGTACCGACATCGGTACTCGCACCATCGTCGCGATCAAGATATCGGAGGTTCATGTCATCCGTGTGGCCAACGATGGTCGCGCGACATCGGAGACCGTGAGCACGGATCCATCCTGGTTCGACGGGCCGCCCTACGCCGTTGCCGAACTCGTCTTAGATGAGGATGACATGGGGGCGTGCCGGACCGCCTGAGGCCGGAAAGGTGAACACTTTCCAGTCAAAGAGTTCACTCGACACACCCGCGAGAACCGTACCCGACATCACGCCTCTGCAGGACCCTCCGCCATCGGCTCGCCCGTCGCGACACTGGCCCGCAGCGTGACGCACACCTCCAGGTGACTGGTCTGCGCGAACATGTCCAGCGGCTGGATGCGCTGCACCGTGTAGCGGCGCCCCAGCGCCTTCAGGTCGCGCGCAAGCGTTGCCGGATGGCAGGAGACGTACACCAGCGTGCCGGCCGGGCGCTCGCGCAGGCGCTGCACCACCGCTGCATCCAGCCCCGAGCGCGGCGGGTCGACGATGCACACGCTGTCGGCCGGATCCAGCGCCGCGATGTGCGATTCCACCCGCCCGTTCTGGAAGGCGAGATTCTTCAGGTTCGCCTCCCGGCCGCGCTGGCGGGCGAGCTGCACGCTGCCGGCGTTCAGCTCGATGCCCAGCACGTGCTTGTCCGGGTGGGCCTGCGCGATGCGCACCGTCCAGGCACCGGCGCCGCAGTACAGGTCCATCACGCGGGGGGCGTCGCTGTCGGCCACCGCCTCGAGCACCAGCGCCATCAGCCGCTCGCCCATCGCGTCGTTGATCTGGGTGAAGCCGCGCTCGTCGTCGCGCTCCTCGGCGGCGCGCACCACCACCTCGTCACCGTCCAGCGCCAGTTCCACCCGCCCCTGCAGCTCGGCCGGCAGCCCCTCGGCCAGGCGGGCGTTGATGCGCTCGTCGGCGATCAGGCAGCGGGGCACCGCCACCGGCTCGCCGCTGAGCCGGCGGTGAAAGTGCAGACGGCCCTCGCGCGCCTCGCCCTGCACGCGGTTGCGGTAGTGCCACGGCGGGTCGCAAGGGATCACCGGCTGCACCTCGGGATCGTCCAGCTCGCCGATACGCACCAGCGTCTCGACCAGCTGCTCGGCCTTGGTGCGCAGCTGGGCGGCGTAGTCGAGGTGCTGCAGGTCGCAGCCACCGCACTCGTCGAACAGCCCGCACGGTGCGTCGATGCGGTCCGGACCCGGTTCCAGCACCTCGACCAGGCGCGCCTTGAGCCACTGCTTCTTCGCGGCACGGATGTGCACCCGGGCGCGGTCGCCGGGCACGGTGCGCGGCACGAACAGCACCCGCCCGTCCACGCGTGCGACGCCGTCGCCGCTGTTGGACAGCGAGTCGATGGTCACGTCGACCTCGTCGTGCAGGCCGACGGTGCGGGCGACACGGGTGCGCGGGCGGCGCGGCAGCATGCCGGTGGGTTTCATGGAATCGGAATCGCGGTGGCGGGGTCGAGCCGCACCATCGTAGGCTTCTGCGGCGGCCACCACCACCCGTATCGGACGTTCGCGTTTCGCAGCGATCCGCCGCTATGCTGGGCACCCCACGACCTCGACGGATCGACAACCCGTGCGCACCCCCCGCGAGCACCGCCACCGCACGCCTGGCCACGGCACCGCTTGAGCCACGAACGCTGGCTGCTCGTGCGCCACTCGCCTCGCCTGGCCCCGGATCGCTGCAGCGTCTGGCTGCGCGCGCGCGGCATCGCCGTCGACGAACGGGTGCCGCTGACCGGCGAGTGCCTGCCGGATGTGCGCGGCTACTCGCGCGTGGTGGTGTACGGCGGCGTTCCGCAGGTGAGCAGCCACGATCAGCCGGACTGGATGCGTGCCGAGCTGGCACTGATCGAGTCCGCGCTGCGTCACGACGTGCCGGTGCTCGGCATCTGCCTGGGCGCCCAGCTGATGTCGCACGTGCTCGGTGCCCGGGTGGCGCGTCACCCCGACGGGCTGCGCGAGATCGGCTTCACGCGCGTCGAGCCGACCGAGGCGGGCGCACGGTTCATGGACCGACCGCACCTGATGCTGCAGTGGCACTCCTGCGGGTTCGACCTGCCGGCGGACTGCGTTCACCTGGCGCGCAGCCGCCTGTTCGACTGCCAGGCCTACCGGCACGCGTCCGGCTCCTACGCGCTGCAGTTCCACCCCGAGGTCACCCGCGAGATGCTGGTCGGCTGGCAGGCCCGCCACCGCGAGGCCAAGGCCGCCTGGCTGGGGCCGGTCGCCCGGTTCCGCCACCGGATCGATTGCCGGCGCCACGATCCGCGCGTGACCCGCTGGTTCGACCGCTTCCTGCACGAGTGGCACGGCACGTCGTCGTGAGCCGCGCCGACCGATAGACTGCCGGCTCGCCAGCTCCCCGGTCCGCCCCCCCATCGGCACATCAGCTCCCGACGCCGCTCCGCGCGTGTCCGCCACCGGCGTGCTGCGTCGTCTGGCACCGTTCCTGGCCCCCTACAAGGCCCGCGTCGGGCTGGCCGTCGGTGCGTTGCTGATCGCCGCGGCAGCCACCCTGGCGATTCCGATCGCGTTTCGCTTCCTGATCGATCGCGGGTTCGCCTCCCCAGGCGGCGGCGGCGCGGGGGCGGCCGCGGGGGCCGGCGAGCTGGCCGGCGGCCTGATGGAGCGGCTGGGCGGTGCCGCCTCGAGCGAGGTGAACGGCGTGTTCCTGGCGCTGTTCGGCGTCGCGCTGGTGCTGGCCGCCTCCACCGCCATCCGCTTCTACTGCGTGTCGTGGCTGGGCGACCGGATCGTGGCCGATCTGCGCACCGGCGTGTTCGCCAGCGTGCTGCGCCAGGACCCGGTGTTCTTCGAGACGCTGCGCTCGGGCGAGGTGCTGTCGCGCCTGTCCAGCGACACCACGCTGATCCAGACGCTGATCGGCTCCAGCATCTCGCTGGGGCTGAGGAACGCGTTGCTGTTCCTGGGCGGGCTGGCGCTGATGATCTGGTCCAGCCCGCTGCTGGCCAGCATCATCGTGGTGCTGCTGGTGCTGGTGATCGTGCCGATCCTGGTGATCGGTCGCCGGGTGCGAAAGCTCTCGCGCGACAGCCAGGACCGGCTGGCGGACACCTCGGCGCGGGCCGGCGAGACGCTGGGCGCGATGGCCACGGTGCAGAGCTACGTGCGCGAGGGCATGGAGTCGGACCGCTACGCGAGTGCGGTGGAGCAGGCCTTCGTCAGCGCGATCCGCCGCAACATGACGCGCGCAGCCCTCACGGTGATCGCGATCACGCTGGTGTTCGGCTCGATCGTGTTCGTGCTGTGGCTGGGCGCGCAGGCGGTCATCGACGGGCGCATGACGCCGGGCCTGCTGACCCAGTTCATGCTGTACGCCGCCATCGTGGCGGGCTCCACCGGCGCGCTGTCCGAGGTGCTCGGCGAGGTGCAACGCGCCGCCGGCGCCACCGAGCGGCTGCTGGAGCTGCTCGATGCCCGCCCGGTGATCGTGTCGGGTGCAGCGACGCTGGCCGCCACCGATGCCGCCGGTGCGCGGGTGGCGTTCGAGGCGGTGAGCTTTCGCTACCCGAGCCGCCCGGACGAGCGCGCCCTGACCGAGCTGTCGTTCACCATCGAACCGGGCGAGACCGTCGCGCTGGTCGGCCCGTCCGGGGCCGGCAAGACCACCGTGCTGCAGCTGCTGCTGCGCTTCTACGACCCGGAGGCCGGACGCGTGTTGCTGGACGGCCAGGCGCTGCCCGAGCTGACGCTCGACAGCCTGCGCGAGGCGATCGGCTTCGTCTCCCAGGACAGCGTGGTGTTCTCGGACGATGTCATGGCCAACCTGCGTTACGGCCGGCCGGACGCCAGCGACGAGGAGGTGCACGAGGCGGCACGCGCCGCGCAGGCGCACGAGTTCATCGAACGCCTGCCGGACGGCTACGCCACCTACCTGGGCGAGCGCGGCGTGCGCCTGTCCGGCGGGCAGCGCCAGCGCCTGTCGATCGCCCGGGCGCTGCTGAAGAATCCGCCGCTGCTGCTGCTGGACGAGGCGACCAGTGCGCTGGACGCGGAGAGCGAGCGCAAGGTGCAGCTGGCCCTGGAGCGGGCCATGAGCGGGCGCACCACGATCGTGATCGCCCACCGGCTGGCGACGATCGTGGACGCCGACCGGATCCTGTACCTGGAGGAGGGCCGGGTGGTGGAGACCGGCACGCATGCCGAGCTGGTGGCCGCGAGGGGAGGGTATGCGGCGCTGGCGGCGTTGCAGTTCGAACGCGGGCAGACGCTTCAGGCGCGCGACATCACGCCGCGCGGCTGAGATCTGCAGCGCGGTGCGTCGACAGGGTGCCGAGCGCGTCGGGCGGGACGGCGCGACGGGGCAGGCTCACGATGAAGGAGGTGCCGCTCGATCCGTCCGATTCGATCCGGACCTCTCCTCCGTGGTTCTCGATCACGCGTCTGACCAGCGACAGCCCGATGCCGGAGCCTTCGTAGTCCTCTCTCCGGTTCAGTTGCTGGAAGGGGTCGAAGACACCGTGCTGATCCTTCGCGGGTATCCCGATACCGTTGTCGCTGACCGTCACCTCCACGACATCTGCGCCTGTCCGGGCGAACACGCGCACGCACGGCGGCTTGCCGGGTCGGTGGAACTTGAGCGCGTTGCCGATGAGGTTCTGGAACAGCATGCTCAACTGACGTCGGTTGCCGTGCACGGTCGGAGACGGCAGCGCGACATGCACCCGGGCATCCCGGCAGGCGATGTCCGCGCTCAGCGACTCCTCGATCTCGCCGATCACCTGCGCCAGGTCGACGGGCACGAGCTCGAGATCGAGTGTCTTCTCGACCGTGCTGTAGTCCAGCAGATCGTCCACCATCCGACCTGTTCTCGATACCGTCGATCGGGCGAGTTCGATCATGCGCCGGGTGTCGTCGCTGAAATCGGCGTCGTGTTCGTCGGCCACCTCGTCGAGAACCCAGCTCAAGGTGTGGAGCGGTCCCTTGATGTCGTGCGACATCGCGTGCGCGAAGTGACGCTGCTCGAACCGCAACCCCTCGCTCCGGAGGACCTCGACCTTGAGTCGGATCGCGTCGGTCACGCACTGCGCGAGCTTGCCGAGCACGATCTGTTCCTCGCAGGACCAACGATGGGGCTTCCCGTCGATGACGCACAGGGAGGCGACCGGTTCGCCGTCGATGTCCCGGACGGGCATTCCCAGATAGGCCCTCACGCCGAACTCCTCGACGGCGGGGTTCTCCTTCACCCGATAGTCCTTCAGCGCATCGTCGACGATCAGCGGCGCACCCGTGCTCACCACCTGCCTGCAGAACGAATGGGACAGCGGTGTCTGTTCGATATCCAGCCCGACGCGGGCCTTGAAGTACTGCCGGTCCTGCGCCTCCTGAATGAACGACACGAGAGAGACCGGTGCACCGGTCAGGCGGGAGGCCAGTTCGGCCAGGTTGGTGAAGGCCGGTTCCGGGTCCGAATCGACCAGTCCCAGCTCCTCGAGCGTGAAACGGCGCATGCATTTCTCCATTCGCGCCCCACCGAGCGTGAACCCGACGGAGCGGCCGATCGGTGCGCGGCTGAAACCTTCGGAAGAATCTGCAACATCCGACACCCGCCTCGGCTCCGATGGGCACGCCGGCCCCGTCAGACCATGTCGGCGATCGTGAACGGCAACGATCGCAACCGCTTGCCGGTCGCGTGGTGGATGGCATTGGCGATCGCCCCCGCCGTGCCGACGATACCCAGCTCGCCGATACCCTTCACGCCGAGCGGATTCACGTAGTCGTCCCGTTCGTCGAGCATCTCGACGTTGATCTCGCGCACGTCCGCATTGACCGGGATCAGGTACTCGGCGATGTTCGCGTTCAGGAAGCGCGCACGCGGCCTGTCCACAACGGTGTGCTCGTGCAGCGCCGAGCCGATGCCCCAGATCATGCCGCCCATCAGCTGGCTGTGCGCGGTCTTGCGGTTCAGGATGTTGCCGGCGGCAAACGCGCCGTGCAGGCGCGGCACGCGGATCTCCTTCGTCCAGCGGTGCACCCGCACCTCGGCGAACTCGGCACCGAACGCGAACATCGCATGATTCTTCGTCACCGGCCCCGCCACGCCGAACCCGCCCTTGTAGGTGGTGCGCAGCGCCTGGGTGGTCAGATCCGGGTGGGCGTACTGGCCGATTACCGACACCTCGCCGCGCGGCGTCGCCTTCAGGGCTTCGAGCAGCGACATGCTCTGCCCGTCCGGGCCGCTCAGCACGCCGTCGTCGAGCGTGATGGTGGCGGGATCGATGCCCGACAGCGGGTTGTCCGGCAGGCCCGCGACGGTGCGTGCGACCTCGGCACCCACCTGCAGACAGGCGACGTGCACCGCCGAACCTGCGCTGGCCGAGGTGACCGAACCGCCCGACAGCGGAGCGACCGGCAGGCTCGAGTTGCCCATCTCCACCTCGACCGCCCTGACCGGCAGCCCGAGTCGCTGGGCGGCGATCTGGCCCATGATCGTGTAGGCACCGGTACCGACGTCGTGGGCGGCCAGTTCCACCAGCGCGGTGCCGCTGGACTGCATGCGCACGCGCGCCTCGGACGGGGCGACCGCGGTCGGGTAGGTGGCCGTCGCGCAGCCGTAGCCGACCAGCCAGTCACCGTCGGTCATCGCCCCGATCGCGGCATCGCGCTCGCCCCAGCCGAAGCTGGCGGAGGCTGCGTCGTAGCATTCCATCAGCGAACGCGACGAGAACGGCACGCCGTCGACCGGGTGCTCCCGGGTGTCGTTGACGCGGCGCATCTCGACCGGATCCATGTCGATCTTGCGCGCCAGCTCGTCGACCGCCGACTCCAGCGCGAAGAAGGTCTGCATCTCGTTGGGCGCGCGCATGAAGCCCGGCGTGTTGGTGTCCGAACGCGCCAGCCGTTGCTCGGTGTGGATGTTGGGGCAGGCGTACATCGCCCGCGTCATGTGGGTACCGGGGTTGACCACCGGATCGAACTGCGAGGTCTGGCCGATCTCGATGTGCTCGAAGGCGGTGAAGCGCCCGTCGGCGGATGCCGCCAGGCGGATCTTCTGCACGCTCTCGGGGCGGAACGCCGCGACGGTGAACATCTGCGGGCGGGTGACGATCAGGCGCACCGGTGCGCCGAGCGCCTTCGCCGCGGCGATGGTCAGCATGGTGTAGGGCGGCAGGCCGGCCTTGGAACCGAACGCACCGCCGACGAACGGGGCGATGACCTCGATCGCGGTCTCGGGCAGTCCGTAGGCCTGGGCGATGCCGCCGCGGGTGGTGCGCACCGACTGGGTCGGTGTCCACACGCTCAGCCGCTCGCCGTTCCATTCGGCGGTGGCGGCGAACATCTCCATCGGGTTGTGGTGCTGGAACGGCGTGATCCAGGTCTCGTCGACCACGGCGACGGCCTGCGCGATGCCCGCCCCGACATCGCCCTTGGTGACTTCCATGCCCTCGGCCTCGACCAGGAACGAGCTGGCCGGGTCCATCTCGATGGCGGCCTCGCCCTCCTCGTACGCCATCCGGACCAGGGCGGCGCCGCGACGTGCGGCCGCGGCGTTCTCGGCCACCACGTAGGCCACCGGCTGCCCGGCGTAGCGGATCGCCGTTCCGGTCATCGGCCAGAAGCTCGCGGTACCCGGTCCGCCCTGGTAGAAGCCCTTGGGCTGCTTGTAGTCGGGCAGGGTCTCATGGGTGTAGACCGCGATCACGCCCGGCTCGCCCTCGGCGGCCGAGGTGTCGATGGACACGATCTCGCCCACGGCGATCGCCGAGGTGGCGAGCGCACCGTGCAGCATGCCCGAAGGCATGAAATCGGCCGCGTAGCGGGTACCGCCGGTGACCTTGCGCGGCGCCTCGTAGCGGGTGACGCGGGTATCGAGTGTCTCGGCCATGTCCTTATCCTTCCTGCTGCGCGCGTTCGAGGGCTGTCATCAGGGCACCGGCGACGACGCTCGCCCCGAGTTCGATCTTGTAGGCCGACCCTTCCAGCGGATTCGCATCCGACAGGGCGATGCGCCCGGCCTCCCTGGCCCGTGTCTCGTCGAGAGGGCCATCCATCAGGAAATCCTCGGCGGCACGCGCGCGCCACGGCACCGATGCCACGCCACCGAGCGCTATGCGCACCTCGCTGACGGTGTCCCCATCCAGCGCCACGCCGACCGCAGCCGATGCATTGGCGAACGCGTAGCTCTCGCGATCGCGCGCCTTCAGGTAGTGCGAACCCTTCATGGCGGCGCTCACCGTCACCTCGATCGCGGTGACGATCTCGCCGGCCTCCAGGGCCGTCTCGATCTGCGGCGTGTCGCCGGGCAGCACGTGCAGGTCGGCGAAGTCGATGCGGCGCGTACCGGCGGCGGAGGCGATCTCGACCACGGCATCGAACGCGATCAGCGCCTGCGCCCAGTCGCCGGGGTACATGGCGACGCAGCTGTCCGAGCCGCCCAGGATGGCGTGCAGGTCGGTGGTGCCGCCGTCGAGGGCGGCACAGCCGGAACCGGGCTCGCGCTTGTTGCACGCGTAGAGGGGGTCGCGAAAGTAGGGGCAACGGGTGCGTTGCAGGATGTTGCCGCCCAGGCGGGCGGCATGACGCAGCTGCACCGAGGCCGCCTTCCACAACGATTCGGTCAGCGCCGGGCAACGTGCCGCCAGCGTGTCGTCGTCGCCCACGTCGGACATGCGCGCCAGCGCGCCGAAGCGCAACCGCTCGTCGCCCAGTTCGTAGTCCTCGAGCGAGGCGATGCCGGTGATGTCGACCAACCCTTCCGGATCGACCACGCCGAGCTTCATCAGGTCGACCATCGTCGTGCCGCCGGCCAGGACATCGCGCCGCTCGCCGTCACCGAGCGCGCGCAACGCATCGTCGAGGGTGGCCGGGCGCAGGTAGCTGAAGTTGTTCACCGGATCAACCCTCCACGATGCCGTCGCGCACCGCTTCGATCGCGGTGACGATGTTCGGATAGGCCGCGCAGCGGCACAGGTTGCCGCTCATGTACTCGCGGATCTCGGCGGCGCTGCCGGCGTGCCCCTCGTCGATGCAGGCGATGGCGGACAGGATCTGGCCGGGGGTGCAGTAGCCGCACTGGAAGGCGTCGTGCTCGGAGAACGCCACCTGCATCGGGTGCAGGTTGCCGACCGGGTCGGCCAGCCCCTCGATGGTGGTGACCTCGCCGCCATCGGCCGACAGGGCCAGCACCAGGCACGAGTTGACGCTGCGCCCGTCGAGCAGCACCGTGCAGGCGCCGCACTGACCGTGGTTGCAGCCGATCTTGGTACCGGTCATGCCGAGCGTGTCGCGCAGCGCCTCGACCAGCGTGGTGCGCGGCTCCACCGCCAGGGTGCGCTGGTGGCCGTTGACGGTCAGCCGGATCCTGGGCAACGCATCCGCGGCGACCCCCCCTTTGTCGGTGGCCGTGGCGATGTCGTCGGCGTAGACGATGTGCGTCTTCAGGCCGATCGCGCCGGCGCCGGTCGCCAGCGCGCTGCGGGTCAGGAAGCGTCGGCGCGACACGCCCGGTTGCGGTTCACGATCGTCGGGCATGGAATGGTCTCCGGTTCATTGTCCGCATCTTGACGGTACTGACGCCCACGCCCGCGCGCGCGCCCGTTTTTTACGTTGCCCCGCCCCGCCGTACCGGGCGCGGCCCACCGGGTAGCACTTGCAAAACGCTCCACCGACCGGGCGCACCGAGGTGCGGACGATGCATCCTCGGCATCCCGAAGAACCGAAGGAGCCCACCATGCGTATCCGTACCCTTGCACGACCCGCCCTCGCCGCCGTGTTCGCGGTCTCCATCGCCGCCGGCTGCCAGGCCACGCGCGACATCGGCGCCGTTGCGGAGGACACCGGCGAGAGCATCGCCAGCACCGAGACCTGGCAGTCGATCTCGAGCAACTGGAACCAGTTCACCGACGCCGCCGGCGACCGGTGGGACGCCCTGACCGACGACGACATGGACGATATCGACGGCGATCGCCAGACCCTGGTGCAGAAGGTCAGCGAGGCCTACGACGTCTCCATGGAAGCAGCATCGGATCAGGTCGACGAATGGGCGGCCGCCCTGAGAAGTTGAGGTCGAAAAGCTGACGTCGAGGAGCTGACGTCCTCACGCCGCATCGGGCAGTTCATACGGCCAGGTGAACACGAAGCGTGCCCCGCCCGAGTCGGCCTGCTCGAGCACGATCGACCCGCCGACCTGCTCGACGGACTTCTTCACGATCGACAGGCCGACGCCGCTCGACTCGATATCGTCCTGATCCTGCAGCGTCTGGAACAGTTCGAAGACCTTCTCGCGGTACTGCGGCTCGATGCCTGCGCCATCGTCGTCGACCGCGAACCGCACCATGCCCCGTTGCTCGCTGGCCTCGATCCGGATGCGAGCCGTGTCGGGGGTCGGGTGATACTTCACGGCGTTGCCGACCAGGTTCGCGAACACCTGATGCAGACGGGTGTTGCACGTCTGCAGGATCGGGAGCTCGTCCGGCAGGTGCAACCGGTCGGGTTCCAGCTGCAGCCCTTCACCGATATCGACCAGCATCTCGCGCACGTCGACACGACTGGACTCCGGGTCCCCCGCGCCCAGGCCGGCGTAGTCGAGCATGCCGGCGATCAACGCCTTGCCGCGATCGACCTGCCGTTCCATGCGGCTCAGGTGCGTCATGATCTCCTCGCGAACCGCCGGGTCCACGTTCGCCTCTTCCAGATCCTGGCCGGCGCAATCGATCAGCAGCTGAACGCCGTTCAACGGTGCCCGCAGGTCGTGCGACAGCATGTGGCCGAAGTTCTCGAGCTCGGCGTTGGCGCCCGACAGCTCCCGGTTGGCACCGGCCAGTTCCCTGCGCTCGCGGCGCAGCGTCACCGTGTAGTGCCGCGACCGCCGATTCGCCTGGATCAGCGTGAAGGTCACCAGGAAGACCAGCACATCGATCAGCAAGGCGACGGCGAGCACGATGCTCGGCAGCGAGAATATCGGTTCGCCATGGAAGGCGGATGTACTCCGGGTCTCGAACACCAGGTCGCGACCGAACATCGAGAACCGATGCTCCATCGTGAAACGCGTGTCCGATGCCCCGGGCGCGTAGTCCGCATCCTCGTAGACCGTACCGTCCTGATCCGACATGCGGATGGCGAGACGCCGATCCTGATCACCGCTCAACCCGATCAGCAGCTCGGAGGCGTAGACGGTCGCCAGCGTCACGCCCCGGTCAGGTTCGTACTCCTCCCCCGTGCCGGTACCGCGCGAGAACGGGGCCATGATGATCAGACCTTCCTTGCCGGACACGCCGAGAGAGACCCGCTCGGTCATCTGCGGGGTGCCGGTGGCCAGGGCGCGTTGCAGGGTGTCGCGACGGCTCGGTTCACGCGCCAGATCGATACCGATGGCGTTCTCTTCGTAGTGGCTCGGCCAGATCAGGGACACCGGCAGATGCACCCCTCCATCATGCTCGGGATACACGTCGAAGCCCGGGTAGTCGCGCCGTTGCGCCCGCACGAACCGATCACGGCTGGCCGGCGCGATGAGGTAGGCGACACCGAAGGCGCGCAATGCCGGGAACCGCTGGCCCAGATCGAGTGCCGCGGTGTAGGCGTGCCACTCCGCAAGCGTCACCCGCTCGCTGGCAGCCAGAAAGCCGGCACCGCTGCGAAGCGTATCGGAGTAGTCGCCGAACCGGTCGTGCACCAGCTCGACGGCCTGCGAGGTGAGCTGCTCGAACCGGACACGGGCACGCTCGTCGACGAGCGCGATGGTGTAGCGCCAGGCGAGCAGCGTGAAGATGACGCTCATGCCGATCACCAGCCCGTGCAGCCACGGCAGCCGGCTGCCGTGTTCGAGCCACGCGCGCCGCGACTCCGGACTCCGATTGCTGGACGATCGGTCGTACGCAGCCAAGGCCATTCTCCGATGCCGCCCTGCCGGGGCGCGCTCGCATGCCCTGTCTATCGGCGGATGTCGCTGCCGGTTGAATGCGTCCGGACCCTGCGATGTCGTCGCGCCCGGGCCTTCCCGCGCGCCCGTGGCTGGCACGATTGCTGATGCTCGGGAAGAACGCTCCTCTCTATCGGTCAACGGATGAATCGCGTCATGGAGAATGACGGCTGTGCCCTGGTGGTCGATGACACCGACACCGATCGATACGTCATCGCGCGCAGGCTTCGCAAGCGCTGGCCCGATCTGCTGGTGCTGGAGGCAACGGATGGTCGGGCGGCGATCGAGTTGCTGGAGACGCCGGACCAGCGGCAACCCGACGTGATCTTCCTGGACATCAACATGCCGAGAATGAGCGGCCACGAGTTCCTGGAGTCCTACTACGGCGATACCGGCCGGGACATTCCGGTCGTCATGATGCTGACGTCGTCGGATCATGAAGACGATCGGCGGCGCGCCCTGCGCTTCGACTGCGTCAGCATGTTCGTCACCAAACCGATACAGCCGGAGACGGTCGCTGCCCTGCCGGAGTGGCCGACGCGTCCCGGCCGCTGAGACGGCTCGGCCGATCGCCTACGACCTGCCCGATCCACGTCTGCGGTCCGGCTGGCGACGCCGGCCGTTCAGCTCGTCCCGACGACGTGCTCCAGATGCCCGGTCTTGATCCACACCCGGGCCCCCCGCGCACCGGCGTCCGCCTCGATCCGCGAACCCGGCGGCGAGCGCAGCCACGAACGGGCGCGCAACGTGTCGTCCCGCTCCCGGAATCCGCCGTCGAGCACGAACACCTCGGCCCCGCCCGGCACATCGAGGGTCACCCGCGCACCCGGAGCCCAGCGCTCGATGCGCACCTGCTCGCGCGCGTCCTCTGCGTCACGCGCTTGCGGACCGGCTGCCCGGCTGGCAGGCTGCTGCACATTCCCGTCACCCAGCCGTCGCGCCCGATGAATCGATTCACGCTCCGCTCCTCCTTCGCCCCGGCCGTCCTGTCCGCCGCGG
>Ga0209831_1000160_pt1 | contig 60048 bp, 61 predicted proteins | sample Maine_Asex4_meta_FD_187451 | JGI IMG/M metagenome (GOLD analysis project Ga0209831, IMG submission 187451) | Marine algal microbial communities from Maine, USA - Maine_Asex4_metaG (SPAdes) (version 2) | ecosystem: Host-associated > Algae > Red algae > Unclassified | place: Maine, USA | collected... | reverse complement strand
AGTAGCTTTGGCATATTCTGGCATACTTAAACCTTTTCTGGCAGCATCATCAGCATTTAACCAAGGTTCAAAATCGCTTGGGTTTAAATTTTCAAATTGTAGTAAAAGGTTAGTCATATCACCTTTTGGGTCTATTATTAAAGCAGGCACTTTGTCCATTGCTGCTTCTTCTAACAAACCAATACAAAGGCCAGTTTTTCCGCTGCCTGTCATACCTACACATACGGCGTGCGTACACAAATCTTTCGCATCATAGTTTATGCTTTCTTCGGTAATGCTGCTCTTTTCAAAATTATAAGCTGCACCTAAATAAAACGAACCAAGTTTTTCTGGTGGTAGTTGAACCATTCCTTTCTTTTTTGCAAATTTAAGGATTGTTCAATTATAATTTTTGATACTGTTCAACTATTGTTTTTTTGTTACCGCTAAAAGTGAAATTAAAGTTATAAGAGGTAGCCACGATTTATTAAAGATTATATTACATACAGATAATGATAAACAATTCAAAAAAAGTTTTAACTATTGTAGTAAATGAGTTGAAAATGCAGATTGAGCCGTGCTTAAACTTTCCTACGAAGTGCCGATCTAATCAATTTTTATCTTCTTCATTTTGTTGCCTTTTATAATTTGCTTAAAACATTACACCTCCCGAAAATCGAAGCATTGCTGGTCTTCTTTCATATCTTGAACTGAAGTAAATTCTATAATCTTTATAAAACTCGTAATTAATACTAATACCAGCCATTAATGTCATGTTTTGTGTGTTGTATTCTTTATTTCTTATAAAGCTCATGGATGTACCTATTTCAACTTTTGGATATACCTTTCCTATCGCTAATTTATAATCTATTGAAAGAGGAACATTCAATAAACGTTTTTTATTTTCGTTAAATTGGTATTCGTAAGTTAATAATTCCAAGTTCAAAGAAAATCTTTCATAAATATATGGTAGATTTCTAAAATTAAATGCAATGCCAAAATAATGGCTAATATCTTCTTCTAAATCATAAAATGCTTTATTTAATAAAATTAGCGTTTTATTATTGACACCATAAGTTAAACCGAAATCGACTTTAAGTGGTTTTATATTCTTTTCGTAAACAATACATGCTTCATATTCGCATACTTTATTATGATATTTTTTAGCAATGTTTATTAATGATTTATGTTGCAATTTACTCTTGTTAATGTCCGTACTAATATTTGCATTATCAAAAAGATAGTTCATCACACCAATGTATTCGTTCCTATCTTTTATATAATCTTTACTGTTTTTAGTTATATAAGCTTCGGTGTTTTCTAATATATATAACTGTTTATCTTTTTCTAAATAATAATTATTATAATCACCCAAATAGTAAACATCGGCTTTGCCATTAACTAAATATTCTAAAAAAACGGTTCTGTCAAAATCTTTAATATTTATAATTTTTGAAACATAATGCTTGCCATTAATATAAACATAGCCTTTTATTTCTTTTGGAGAATATTTTTTTACTAGATCATGTTTGTTTTTTTTAAAGTAACACAAATTACTGTTACTTTTAGGAGAGCGATAATCTATAAGTCCCACTATAGAGTCACCACTATTTTCAACAATAAATCCTTCTTGCCAATCATTTTGAGCATAGGTCTCAAAATTTAATAACAGAAAAAAAGAACTTAGGATAATTACGTTTCTTACCATTTTGAAAATATGTTATGTTTATTTGTTTGAGTTTATTATTTTTTATAAAAAACCAAAGTTTCGGTTTGACTTTTAACCACCAAGATCTCATTACTTAGTTCTTCAATATGCCAAATGGTAGGGGTGTAGGTGTAGGCTTCTCCTGAAATATTTGGTCTATCTGAGCTGGAAAGAACATCAAAATTTGGATTACTTCCCCAAGTAACGCTATATGGTAAACCAGTACTTGCACTACTATTGTTTGTTGTATCAGGGTTAAAAAGACCTATAAAATCTGAGTTAATGATAAGACTATCGTAGTTCGATCTTAGTTCTAGATTTGCGGTTACGAAAGTTATCTTTTTGTCTTCCAATTCCCATTCGCCGGTTAAAGAGCAGGTTGTTGGTGGGGTAGGAAACCCATTACTGACAGTTGGGCTTGTTGCAATTTCATCTCTTTTGTAAGTCATATCATGTTTAAAATCAACAGTTTCATTTGTAGTTGATAATTGCCACACGCCATCAATAAGTTTATTTATATCTATTTGCTCTTTCTTTTCGCACGAAAGATTTCCAATTAATATGAGCATTAAAAATAAAAGTCTCGTTTTCATATTTGAAAATTTTAATTGAGTATAATTTTTTGTTGTTTAATCAGCAGCTGCTCCTCTATCTCCAAAATACATAAACACTCCCATAGTTATGTTAGCAGGGTTTAGGCTTAACTGATAATCTGTATAGTTGGTTTCCTTTTTTTGCTCATTTCAGTTATTTTTTAAATTTTTATTTCTATTTTTCATTTAATTGTTAGTTGAAGGTATTATTACTGCTTAACAAAATTTTTGAACAAAATATCATCACTCAAATAATTTATTTTCAGAAAGTATAAGCCCTTATCAAGAACAGATATATCTATTTTACTAGTGGATGAGTTGAATTTCTTTTCAATATGAATAGGTTGACCTAAAGCATTATATATTTCAATATTACTTATTACATCATTATTTTTTAACTCAACATATACCAATTCTTTTGCAGGGTTTGGGTAAATGGATATTTGTTTGTTATTTGGAAAAACAGTTGTGTTTAAAGTTCCTGTCGTATATTGATATAAGTCGGAATAAATAACATCTCCATTGTAAGTGACCCCCAACTTATAGAAATAAGTTTGATTTGATTTAGGATTGTTAATTGATGCAGTTGCAAGGTTTGTCTTATAGTCATCTATTGTACTTGGAGTTGCTATAACTTTCAATCCGAGATTATCTGTAATTCCATACTCAAAATGAACATCTGTTAAGTCAGCTCCGTAACTATTAATTAGTCCATTTAATTCCAAAGTACCCTTCGATGTTTCTTCAACAGAACCAGATAACAAAACGATATCTCTTGAAAGATTAAATACCACTATATCACTATAAATTGACTCATTATTACGGGTGCCTTTCAATCGTAGGTAATAATTGAAATTAGTATTTAGATCTGTTAATGTAGCTCTAATTTGTTCTGAATTACCAGCATTAATATGTGACAGATCAGGAACAACACTATTTTCATATTCAGCAGATCCATACTCAATGACAATATCTGTAATGTCATAATCATAAGACTCTACGTATGCTGTTAATGAGGCTTCACTTTCGTCACCATTTGGGTTAAGTACTGTAATTTCGTAGGCCGGATAAGTCATAAAAGATTCAATATCAGCATAAATGTCTTCCCCATTATGAGTAGCTTTTAATCTATAGAAGTATTGAGTTTCTGGTTTTAAGTTATCTAAATTAGCTGATATATGGCTCCAAGTATTAGCATTTAATAATTCTGGCATTCCACTTATATTGCTGTTAAGCGTATCTTTGTTAGTGCCGTATTGAAATTTAATATCAGTTATTTCATATTCATTTGAAACTACAACACCAAAAATATTAGCTTTATTTGAAGTATAACTAAATCTATTAGTGGAATTTGTTACTATTTCGTAGTCTGGTAAAGTAGTAAAGTTTAGAATTTCACTTTTATATTCAATTGAATTTTGAGTTCCTTTTAATCGAAAATAATAAGTAGTACTTTGATTTAAGTCCGTTAAATCGAACGAAAAATTTAATGATTCGTTTGATGCTACTGAGATAGGGGCTGAGATAGTGTTATTGGTCAAAGATTCATCTAAACCATATTCAAATTTGACATTAGAAATTGAATTTTCGTTGGAAGCAGCATTTCCAGATAAGGTTGCACTTGTATTTGAAATATTTTGTGCAAGGTTTATATGTAAAACGATTGGCTCATAGTCTACTTTACCTCTACAGATTTTCCCTCCATAGCCTGCAACAAAAATAATATCGTTTAAAAATTCTATTGAATTTATTCCATAATTAGTATTTATATGTTCCCAGCTTGCACCTCCATTTTCTGTTTTGTACATTTTACCACGTTCATCGTATATATATCCAACATTTTTTGAATAAAATTTAACAAGTTCATAACATTCATAAGGTATATCCAATTCTTGCCAATTATTGCCACCGTCATTAGTTTTGTGGATTAATCCGTTGTCTCCAACAAAGTAACCATTATTTTCATCAACAAAATGAAAAGCGTTGATATCATCTTCCGCGCTAATATTAAAATTCCAGGTATTCCCTCCATCAACAGTTTTATAAATATCCCGGAAAACAAGTGCATATCCTACTTCACTATTTAAAAATTGAATTTGATAAAACTCTTTGTCTAATACTTTAGTCCAGGTATTTCCGCCATCTGTGGTCTTAAATAACACTCTTCTGTTAAAACCTCCAGAAATAAAACCATCGTTTTCGTCAATGAAAAATATTGAACTTAAACCTTCATCTACTAAAATATCTAATTTTGTCCAGCTTATTCCTCCGTCTGTTGTTTTAAAAACGTCTCCAGAAATACTTGTTGTTCCCCACCCAATTGAAAAACCAATGCTTTCATTCACAAAAAAGGATCCTGAAGCAGATGAATAGTGGTTAACCCTGCTGAGAAAATCCCAATTATCTCCAAAATCAGTTGTCTTATAAAAATCTTTTCTTGCTCTGGCAAAACCTACTCCACTTTCAAAAACTTTTATTTCATTAAAATCTCTGTATGTCGGTGAATTTTGTGTCCAGCTATTTCCTCCGTCAGTAGTTTTAATAATACGCCCAAGATTACCTGTAGCAAAACCAACATTAACGTCATTAAAGATGATTCCTTTGAAAGGAGCGTTTGGTTCATTAGGATTTTGAATACCCATCCCAGTCCAGGTACTCCCACCATCTATTGTTTTAAATATCGATCCGTAATCGCCTGCGACATAACCTATGTTTTCGTCTAAAAAATGAATAGAATAAATAGCCTCGTGTATTCCCTCAATTTCGGCCCAGGTTTCTCCACCGTCTATTGTTTTAAACATATCTCTATGCTCCTGACTAGCAAAACCAATATTTTCGTTCACAAAGTGTACAGTAAAAAAGTCTGATGGCTGGGAATTAGTACTTGCCGTTGTATACCAGTTTTCTCCACCATCAATTGTTTTTAGCATTGTTCCCCTCCAACATGCAGCATAACCCACCAATGAGCTTGTAAAGAAAATTTTAAGAACTCTATCATTTGGTATACTTAATCTTTTCCAAGAAACTCCACCGTCATTTGATTTTAATAGGTTATTTTGATCCGAAAGCATTATATTATTTTCATCAATTATACTGACAGAATTAAAATTGTAATCATAACCTGTAGATATTTGAGCCCAATTTTCTCCACTATCTTTTGAATTTAAAATATAACCATTCCAACCAACAATAAATCCAATATTTTTATAAAAACTAATATCATGACCCCTAGTGATATCTTGTTTTTTCTGCCAGGAGTAGCCTGCATCCTTTGTTTCTAATAATTCATTTGATGTTAGTATATAACCTACCTTATCAGATACAAAAGCAATATCTAATCCAGCATCTACGGTTGGTTTAGGGTTTAACAACTCCCAGTTTGTTTGGCAATTTGCTACTTTAACGCTCAAAAGTAGAATTCCAATAAATAGTATTTTATTTTTCATCTTAGTCTTATTCACCTTTATTTAAATTTTAATTTATGTATTGATCGTCAATCATTTCGTCAAAAATGGCAATCTCAAAACCACTTTGGTAATTATCAATTTTTGTTTTAGTAGCATTTGGTATTTCAAACTCGGTGTTATTTAAATCGTCGGGACTTTCAAAAAAATGAAATCCATTTATACCAGAATCTCCTTTATAAACCAGATCAATTAAATGCCCCACGGTGGCATCAATTTCAAATTGTCTGTACATTTTACCCTCAGTAGTAGAAAAGAACCTGCTACGAGTTATATCATCATGGTTTTGTGCAAACTCAACATCTGTAAAAGTTTGAATACTATTATTACCTGTTACAACAAATGATTTTGTCAATTTTTTCATTTCAGAACCATTAATACCAACCAATTTAATTTCAAACTCACCAGCTTTGTCTACAGAAATTGTGCTTGGATTTTCATTGGTTGACCAGGGGATGTTGGCACCTTCACTAAAGGACCAGGCAAATGATTCTGCACCAATTGAATTATTTGTGATCTCAATAGTTGCATTTGGGGATTCTCCAGTAACGGTCGCTGTAAAGTCAACTACTAATAGTTCTTCAGATGGAGTGCAAGAAAATAATAAAGTTAATGGGATAAATAATAATAAAAATGTCTTCTTCATGATTTTTTAATTTTTAATGTTTTGAAAAGTTTATGTACGTTTATTTTGTTAAGGTTTATTTGTATTAGTTTTTATAAAAGTACTTCTGGTGTAAGAAGTAAGTTTTTCTATTGCTCCAGTTTGGGAAGATGTGTAAAAAGATATTGTTGGCATTGTTTCAAGTATCATCATCTCTTTATCTATTTCAATAATTTTGCTTTTTGGGTAATACTGAATAGTTATATTATCTTTTGTACAACTTGATGCAATCATACAAATAGAAAATAAAATTATGCTTGTTATTGCACTCTTTTTTTTGGGATGAATTTAAAATGAGTCATTTTTTTATTTGCTTTAAAATTAAAATATAACACGTTGCTATTTTTCACCGTTTAACGTTTTTATAAAAAATGGCGGTATTCCGTTAGTACAAAGCAATACAAATCTTTTTTGCTTTTGTTTTGGATAAAAAGCACTTTGATCGTTAGTCTTTAATTTATTCTTCTTCATTAAATTTTCAATTGCTTGTTTACCTATAAAACGAACAGCTCCGAATTTCTTAGTGGTTTTTTTATTTTTTTTAAAAAAAACTTTCCCGCCCAAAGCATACAGCTAAGGGCAGAAAAGTAAATCCAGGCTTTATTGTATTTTTTAGTTTTTAATGTTTGATGAGTTTTTGGGTAGCGGCAAAATCGTCACCGAGCAATTGAACCATATACACGCCATTGGGCAAACCGCTTAAATCAACAGCAATGTTATCTGCTGTTTGCTTTTTAACAGCTTGCTGCAACTGCCCGTCTAAACCAAAAATATTTACCGACAATGCTTTGTTAACCAACAAGCCATCTAACTCAATTAAAAATTGGCCGCTTGTGGGGTTGGGATGTAGCTTAATTTCGGGCTTAATGTTTTGTGCTGCTAATTTAAATTCAAGATTCACCTTTTCTAAACCATAATCACCTTTAAAGGTAGTGCTAACATCTGCTATTTGGTTGTTCCAACTAAAGTATAAAGCTTTGCCTTTGCTTAGGCCTTCTTTAAATGATGGGGTAATTAAATCATCACCATAAATTGGTGTTGTCATTAAATAATTATCTTCTATAACTTTTAGTGTTGCAACAATTTGTTTTTCTTCGTTTAATACTTTTACTTCTTCGCCTTTAGGCAAGTTACTTGTTCCATTAATAAAGCTAAATATATTTGTTTGGTTCTGTATTGTTTTACCTACTGCATTAGTTACTTTTACCCAATAGCCGAAACCATTTTTTAATGTGTTTAAAGTATTTAAAAAGGGCGGCCCCGCAGGATTATACAATTTAGTTCCATTGTCTAAACCGGTAACATACACCAAATTACCTGTGCTTATCAAATCGGCAAAATAAGTAACAGTCGGCTGAGGGTCGTCTGGTATGTAAGCTACCAAATTCCAACCGCTATCAAATGGTTTACGGAAACCTTCATCAATACACACACCTGATACATTTAATGTATCGTTATTTTGCACGCGTACGTAATAGCCCGAACCATCTTTTATACTTTTAAGTGTGTTAAACGGTAGTGGTTGATTGGGGTTGAAAATTAATGCTCCGCCTTCAAAGCCAATTACATATTGTAAATTACCAGATTGAAGACTACCAAACACCGTACTTATTCTATCGTCTTCAGGAGAAAGATCTAAACTAATTAAATTCCAACCTGCGTTTAGGTTTATTGTTTGATCGCAAATTTGAGTCGGCATAAAATTATATACGTCAGCTATATCGCTGTATGCTGGTATTGGGCTTCCATTTGTATTTTGCCAGTCTAAAAACTCAATTATTGAGCCTTCAATAGTATAGTGATAATAGGTGTTTTCTGATGCATCGAATAGTTGTAGCCTAAAATATTCGCCAGCATCCATTCCATCATCCTCCTGCGTAATTATATCATTTCCATACATTGGCAAGTTAATGTAAGCTATGCCTCCATCAATAGTAAGTTGAGCTGAACCTACAATGTTACCCATACAATCAAAGGCAGCTACTAAGTCGCATTCATCTGCTGGTATACCATTAATTTGAGCTTGGCCTAACAATACACCCGATTCATTGGTAGGAGTTACCTCTGCCCAATTGGGTAGATTACAACAAGTTCTAAATTCGCAAGAGGCATCATCACAATTTGCTATTGGGTTGTAATTACAAGCTTCGTTATCTGTACAACCTAAAATTTGAGGTTCATCTATTATGCAATTACAGGGATTAGTTGGATCAAGCATTTCAATATCACCTGCACAAGGGTCGGTATTGCAAATTGGGTTTGGTAAGCAGCTATTATCATCTACACATGCATCAGGATTATAATTGCAAGCATTAATGTCCATACAACCGAATATTTCATTACAACGATCTGCACAATCAAAATTACCCAAATCGCAACTGCCATCATATAGGGTTGCATCAGGGTTATAATTACAAGCTTGGCTAAAAATACAGCCTAAAATATCATTGATTTCACAAATACAACTGCCATTATAAGTCCCTGGATTGCCATTGTCATCAGTACAATTAGTTCCTATAGTTGCCGAACCTTCGCAAACACCATTGCAGTCTTCAGTAGCATTACCTCCGCAAGTACCATTGCAATCCACATCTATTAAACAATTACCATCGCAATCAAAGTTAGAAGGTGGGCCAGAGCAGCTTGCATCATCTACACAAGCATTTGGGTTAAAATTGCAAGCATTACTGTCGGTACAACCCAAAATTTCATTACAAGGGTCTGTACAATTAGCATTTCCAAAATCACAATTACCATCATCAACAGTAGCAGCAGGATTATAATTACAAGCATCAGCATCAGTACAACCTTCAATAATAGTTACAGTTTCACAGGCTTCTTCACACGCTCCATTGTTAAAAATAGAAACTTTTATTTTATAACTGGAGTCACCGTTATTTACACTAACAGTTTGGGTTTTTGCATCACCAACAATTGTGGCGGTGCCTTCGCATACTTCCCAAAAGTAACCTTGTGCGGACGATGCTGTAAATGAGTTTCCATTTTTAGTAATGTCATTACCTGGGTCGGTGCAGGTGTTGCAAGCACCATAAGCTATGGTACTTAGTTGTGTTAATAGTATTAATATTATTATATTTTTTATTGTTGTTTTCATTTTATTTGTTTTTTAAATTTAGTGCCTACTCTTTTGGTTGCGGATTTTCGGCGGTATTCCTTTTATGTTTATTTTTTAAAATAGTTATTAAGCCTTAGGGCCTGGCTCTTTTTTGCATTCAGTTTCCTGGCCCTGGGCCATCACAACTTGGATTAATAGTTCTACAAATCCGGGAACACGTTGTTCCATTTTCAAGGACAACATCGGCACATACATCAATTGGAACTTCATACGGTTTATGAGTGATAACTACAGATAAATTATCACCTAAAGATTCATTATTTCGACAATCAGGAATATCACAAACTTCCCAATACCAATCTACATAATCAACGCATTGTGGTTGCCCAAGCGCATAATATAGCGTAACAGTTGTTTCTCTACAATCAGTACTTCGCCACCAAGAGAAATTTTGATTAGAAAAACAAGGTGCAGTTGTTTCACAAGGATCGTAATTAACAAACTCGCAAGCCTCTGTACAATTGCCATTATTAAACTGAACTACTTTAATTGTGTAAGTACCTGTTGCATTTACAGCAACTGTTTGCCCGGTATTAGAACCGCTAATGTTAGCATTTCCGCTACATATTTCCCAAAAATATTCTTGTGCGGTGGTAGCAGTAAAAAAGTTATTTCCATTATTGGTTATAACACCACCCGGGTTATTACAAAGCCCGCATTGGCTGTAAATTAAATTGTTGTACAGTAAAAAGGTACTTAAATAAAATAATAATTTGATGTTCATAATTAATTTGTTTTAGATGTATACTCTGTTTTTGTTGGATTTTCTGCGTTACTCCAATTATGGATTATCCTTAAGTTATATTTTGAAATTATTCCATTTCTCAATTTGGCTGAAAACCACCAGTTACAAAGGGAGATTCCTTATCATTGTTTAGATTAGCAATATTGCCAGGTTAATCACGTAGCACAAATACCTCTTCTTCAGTAATTGCTCTATCCCAATACATAAAATCATCTAATTTACCTTTAAAGTATAATGCAGGAACCCCTAAATCTCTATCTCGTCGACCTATACTTCCAGGTGTACTTGAATACACCAAATTACCACCAGAGCCAGAGTAAGCACCTCCTTGTTCAACACAGTCAACATATATGCTCATATCTGAAGGTCCTCTTACAATAGCAACAATATGATGCCAATTTTGTATGTCAATTTGCTGATTGCTTACATAGGTTCGTCTTGCAGTTGGATTGTAGAAGTTATCACCATCACCATAATTAATACCGTAATTACCTGTTGAAATTTGTGCATTAAAATAAACACCAGAGCTTCTATCTTCTTCATAAGATGTATTAAAAACAGCCTGATCTTTGTGATTATCACTTTCATACAATATCCAGAATGAAAAGGAAACAGGTAGATTTGGCTTTAACGCAATATCATTGGGTAAATTAATGAAATCATTTATCCCATCAAAACTGGCAATACTATTTTGTAATCCAAACCTGTCAGTTGTATAAGTAACTCCAGAGGCATTACCATGAAAGTTGTTACCTGAGATATCTGATGCATTTCCGTTAAAAGGATAGTGTAATAGCAAGTTATCAGCAAGTCCTGAGTTAATGATTTTACAAGCTTCGGCGCAATTACCATTTTCAAAAATAACCAATTTAATCACGTATTCTTGAACAGAAAGATTATCTACCAAAACGGTTGGTAAAAGATTAGAACCGCTTATTGTAGCCCCTCCACCACAAACTTCCCAATAATATTCATCTGCTGTACCGACGGCTGCAAAACTGTTACTACCATTAGTAATAATACTATTATTAGAAAAATTGCAATCATCGCATTGCCCATAAATTAAATTGTTGTACAGCAAAAAGGTGGTCAGATAAAATAATAATTTAATATTCATAATTATTTAATATTTATTTAGTGCCTACTCTTTTTTTATTGGATTTTCTGCTTTACTCCTTTGATATCTTTTGTTTTAAGTTTACCACATTTTATTATGGGCAAGGAGGCTCACCTAGATCACCACAATTACAGGATTCAGGAAGATTAAAACTTCTGCATATTTCTTCACAAGCAGAACCGTTTTTGTAAAAAACATAAGCACATATTGTTATTGAAGATACCTCTCCAAAGAAAGATATATTCTCTGAGGTTTCTCCTCCATTAATAGATTGTGGAAAACCAAAAATATCCCAAGTCCAATTTACATAATCAATACAAGCAATTTGACCAACTGTATTACCAACAATGGAAATAATGCCTTCAAAACAAGGATCCATTTCAGGTGTCGCAAAGAAGCCAAGATTTGAACTTTGTGGACAAGCTGCAGATAGGCAAGGATCCCCATCTACCATTTTGCATGCTGTGGTACAATTGCCATTGTTAAATGATACCAATTTTATTGTATATGGCGATGCTGATGGATTGCTTACCGTTACTGTTTGGGAAGTATTGGAATTAAAAATGCTAACATTCAGGCCACAAACTTCCCAATAATATTCATCTGCTGTATCGGCAGCTGCAAAACTGTTACTGCCATTAGTTGTAATACTATTATTAGAAAAATTGCAATCATCACATTGACCGTAAACCAAATTGTTGTAGAGCAAAAAGGTGCTTAAATAAAATAATAATTTGATGTTCATAATTAATTTGTTTTAGATGCATACTCTGTTTTTGTTGGATTTTCTGCTTTAGTCCATTGTTTTTTTTGAGATGTTTTCTTGAAACAGAAGCTTGATTTTATCTTTTAAATACTCATTAAACCGCCTTTGTTTTGGGCTAAAAAATGTCATTTACCCTTATAACTGTCGATAAGAAATTTCTTAGTCGTTTTTTTTAGACCAATAAGTGTTTTGGTAATGGCAAAAAATAGAAGATGGTATTTTGCAATAAAAAAGTGGTTGCCTCATGGTTTTAATTTTTAGTACTTATAGACAAAATTATGTGCTTCTTTTTTAAAGGTTGTCATTTACTTGTCATAATACAACTCATTTGTATACTGCAAATATATATGATAGCCTAATTTTTACTTTGGTTGTAAACCGTCAAAATAAAATATCACAGTTTTCCGGTAGATAGACTCAATTGCTCATAAAAAGCTTCAACACTTTCTAACCAAACTTCGGGGTTACTTAACTGGCAAAAGTGTCCAACATTTTTCATTATAGTTAGTTCAGCATTTGGGCAAATTTTTTCTTTAAGATGGTAGGCAATTTCAACTTTAGCAACCGCATCTGCATCGCCCCAGCAAATATGAACGGGTAATTTAGTTTCGTTAAGCGCAGGTAACCATTTTGTTTGTTCGTACTTTATCCTATCCAAATAATAACGTATGGTTAAGTAGGCTTTTCGATAACCATCTTTTAAAAGATTCAAATCCCATAGAGATTGAACATCTTGTTTTGTTAAATCATCATTGCCATGAGCACTTTTTATTTGATGATGAAAGATAGATTTGTTGACCACTTTGTTTAACAAATAACCAAATTTAGTCAGTAGCAATTTTTGTGTAATTCTTAAATCGGCAAACTTGAGAACCATACTTCCATTGGTAAATGTTATACTTTGTAAACCTTCGTATAATAAAGTATCTAGCAAACCTTGGTTAAAGCGAGCTACAATTTCTGTTGCAACGCTATCGCCCATGTCGTGTGCAATTAAATGTCCGCCTTTAATGTTTAATTGTTTCCAAACTTCAATAGCAGTATCGGCATGTTCTAAAATACTGTAACTGAAATTTTCGGTTGGTTTATCGCTTAGCCCAAAACCAATAAAATCAAACAAAACAATTCTGTCAAATATTTTGGTTAAGCCATCAACTACTTTATGGTAAGAGTAAGATGACTCTGGAAAACCATGGATTAACAATACCGTACTAACTGCTGTTGCTTTTTCATTTCCAATAGAACGTACAAATACCTTATGTTTAAAAGTGCTGTATTCGATATATGTGCCATTATTTTCCCAACTATTTAAATTCTCATTAAACACATTTGTAATATACATTTATAAAATTGCTTAGACAAATATAAGTAGTTCATTAATCCACTTTTGAAAAACTCTGTTTATCTTGCTTATTTAAGCAAACTATCTGCATAACATTCTGTATAAATATGATGACTCATAATTGTTGAAACCAACGTTCATTGAAAAATATATCTATGCCGTGCGCTAACATTTCATTGCGTTCCTCACCATCAATTAGTTTAATAGTGGTTTGATGATCTTTATAATCTACCAAAAAAAGATTGACCTCATCATTGGTATCATTTTCTAACAAAGTATTTAATATGTATGGATTATGTGTTGCAATGAAAAACTGGTTGCTTGTAGATTCTAATACCTTTTCACTAAACTGTTTAATAAATGGTGGATATGCGTGTGCTTCTGGTTCTTCAAAAATTAGAGTTGCATTTTCATTAGATAAAATGGCAGCCATATAAAAAATCATGCGTTGTAAAGTATCTGCAATTAAGGTGAACGGAATTTTATAAACTAAGCCATCTATTCTTTTTTGAATTTCAACTGTATTATTAGAAGCATCAATCAACAATTCTAAATTATATGGCTCAAAGTATTTTGTAACAGTTTCTCGTAAAACTTTGTTAGTCTGCATAAGTGTTACAAAATTGCCTCCATTTGGTATTTGAAATATTTCTTTTGGTAGGATGCACTTTAATGATGCTTTTGCGGATTTACCATTTAAATTTCTTTCTTTATTGCTAAAGAAGTAAGGTCTTATATTACAATTACTTTTATATTCATTTGTGAAACTGTCTTTTTCTGAATTAATAAATTTCACAACTCCTTTAGAATCTGTGCTAAATTCAACTTCTTCAAGTAAGTGAGGAGAACGGGAGAAAAAATTTTCTAAATAATCGCTGCTTAAATCGCTATGATAAAAAATAAAATCAAAACTATAGCCAGAATATTCAAATTCAATAGTTAAGTTATTATTACAGACTTTGATTTTATTTGAGATGTCTTGATCATAAAAGAAATCTTTATAACTGTTATTTCTTACTAATGAGGATAAAATAACTTTTAACTCATCTTTACTTTCAGAATGTAAATCCTCAACCGCAAACAAACTAACCGCCTCCAAAATATTACTCTTACCAACATTAGGTTTTCCAACAAACAGGTTAATTCTATTACAATCAAATTGCAACTGTTTTATCGATTTGAAATTTTGTATTTCAAGCGTTTTGATATGATGTTGGTTCATACTCATTTGCTAAAGGTAGCGATTTTTGTATTTAAGGTAAACACAAAAAATAATATTTTTTTTATAGAAATACTTTATTGGAATAGCAGACCAACCAAATTTCAAATCATTTCAAAATACTTTAGTATTTGTTTTTTTAGCAAAAATTCTTGTTGTACAAGATTAAGGTTGGGAGCTTCTTTTACCAAATTGTAATGCGGCCAGCCTTCGTCATCTTTAAACATAAATTGGTAATAGCCTTCGGTACTCAGCAACTTACAAACTGCAATGTGCATTAAATCTTGCTTTTCTTCTTTGGTAAAACTTTCTTTTATTTGATTGAGCTCTTGCACACCAATTAAAAATAACATACCCTGAAAATCGGGTTTACGGCCAAGTTTGCCTTTCATTTCGTACAGCAAATCTTGCCAGCGGTGATCAATTAAAATTTCTTCTTCACTACGTTCTTGCTTTGCCATGCTTTATTTTTTTCTAAAAACTAAGCGAATAGGTACGCCCGTAAAATCCCAAATTTTTCTTATTTGATTTTCTATAAAGTTTTTATAAGGTGATTTAATATATTGTGGTAAGTTACAGAAAAACACAAAAGCAGGGTAGGGCGTATCTAACTGAGTAACATATTTTATTTTTAGGTACTTGCCTTTGGTGGCCGGTGGCGGTGTTTTTTCTATAATTTCTAACATTACCTCATTAAGTTCTGAAGTGCTGATGCGCTTTGTTTTTTTACTGTTCACCTCAATAACCGTATCAATAGCTTTCATTACACGGGTTTTGTCGAGTGCACTTATAAACAAAATTGGTATATCGGTAAAGGGCGCAACTTTACGCATTATTTTATCAGTAATTTCTTTTATTTGAACGGCTTTATTTTCAATTAAATCCCATTTGTTTACTAATAATACAACACCTTTTCTCTTTATTTCTGCCAAGTGTAAAATTTTCAAATCTTGCGCTTCAATACCCATTTCGGCATCAATCATTAACATACAAACATCACATTCATCAATAGAGTTAATGGCCCTTATTACAGAGTAAAACTCTAGGTTTTCCATTACACTACTTTTTTTACGAATGCCTGCAGTATCTATCAATAAAAAATCTCTTCCATACAAATTGTAATGTGTGTGTATAGAGTCGCGCGTTGTGCCTGCAATTTCTGTAACAATGTTACGCTGCTCGCCCACCATAGCATTTAATAAAGATGATTTACCTACATTTGGCTGACCAACTATGGCTACTTTCATTAAGTCATTTGGGTCATCTTCTTCTGCTTCGGGTATTATTTCGGCAACAGCATCTAACAACTCGCCCGAACCGCCACCATTTATTGAAGATACAAAGTAAGTATGTTCCATACCTAAACTATAAAACTCATTGGCCTCCAACATACGGCTGTTATTATCAACCTTATTTACTACTACAAAAACCGGCTTATGGGTTTTGCGCAACATTTGTACCATTATATCATCTAAATCGGTAATGCCCGTTGTAACATCAACCATAAACAAAATTAGAGATGCTTCGTCAATAGCAATTTGAACCTGTTCTCTAATAGCAGTTTCAAATACATCGGCAGAATGTGGTACAAATCCTCCGGTATCTATTACATTAAACATCTTACCATTCCAATCGCTTTCGCCGTATTGACGATCGCGGGTAACGCCACTAATATTATCAACAATGGCTTGACGTTCGCCAATTAAGCGGTTAAACAAGGTTGATTTGCCCACATTGGGGCGGCCTACTATAGCAATTGTATAACTCAATGGTTAAAAAATTTTTGTAAAGGTCGTTAATACTAAATGAACCGCAAAACATAGCATAAGTTTAGTTTTACTATTGTTTCTGTTTTTATTAAAAATTACAACCTGCAAATTATATAATCAAGTTCTTTTTAAAACCTTAAATAGACAAAAGTTTATATTTTTATTTAAATATGATAAGATGCTGAATTAAATAATAAAAAACATTTAAAATTAATATAAGCATACTACTTTTGCCAGTCTAAAATTATTATGGTTTACTACTTGTGTTATTACAGCAAAGCAACAAAGCCTTTTAACGAAAACACCTTAACGGCTTTGTTAAATTTATGGCGTAAAAAAAATACGACACTTAAAATTACTGGTTTATTGCTTTATACAAATGGTAGTATTATACAATTGTTAGAAGGGGAACAACGGCAAGTGGAAAAGCTTTTTAAAACAATAAGTGCCGATAAAAGGCATTTAAAGGTAACCGAAATAGCAAATGGAAAAACAGCAGAACGCCGTTTTACAGATTGGTCGATGGGTTTTTACACCTTAAAAAACAATGAATTAAACGATTTAAGTGGCTACAATAATTTGGAGAATTTTAACAAGTGGATGCCAGTAAAAACTAATGAAAATCACCCTGCAATAGTAGTTATGGAATTGTTTTACAATATTGAAAAACTAAACAAAAAGGTGCAAACTTTTTAATGGCCTCAACTTTGGTAACCCATTTGTTTTAACAGAAAATCATCATCACGCCAGTTTTCCTTTATTTTTACAAACATTTCTAAGAATATTTTTTTACCAAAAAAAACTTCAGCATCTATGCGTGCTTCTGTACCTACTTTTTTTAACATGCTACCCGCTTTACCAATTAAAATAGGTTTGTGCGATTTTTTATTGCAATAAATTATAGAGCTTATTCTAATTATTTTTGTCTCTTCTTTAAAACTTTCAATTACTACTTCTACCGAATATGGAATTTCATCTTTATAATTTTTTAGAATCTTTTCTCTAATAATTTCGCTCATAAAAAAACGCTCGGGCTTATCAGTAAAAGCATCGGTAGCATAGTACGGTGGATGTTCGGGTAAGTATTGTTTTATTTGTTGATTTAAGCCTTTAATGCCTTTTTGTTTTAAAGCGGAAAGTGCCAAATAACTATCGGCTTTTAAATGTTGTTTCCAATAGTTGAGCAAAACTTCTTTTTCTTCGTTATTAATTTTGTCCGATTTATTAATAACCAGTATTTTTTTGGCTTGCGATTTTTTTATAGAGCCTTCAAACAGTTCAATATGTTTTAATTGGTGCTTTGGTTCTACTAAAATTAATAAAACATCGGCATCTTCATAAGCATCTTTTACAAAGCTCATCATAGATTTTTGTAAATTATAATTTGGTTTTATAATGCCCGGTGTATCAGACAGAACAATCTGAAAATCTTCACCATTAACAATGCCAATTATGCGGTGGCGGGTTGTTTGTGCCTTTGCGGTTACAATGGCCATTTTTTCGCCCACCAAAGCATTCATTAAGGTAGATTTGCCCACGTTTGGCTTACCTACAATATTTACAAAACCCGATTTAAATGCCATACTTTTTTATTACAACAGCAAATGTACAATTTTTGAAATGCAGTAAACCAATAAACCATACATCAATGAAATTAAAGATACTTTTATGCCACCAGCAATTATATTAGGAGCTACTTCAGTTACCTCTAAAACACTTGCTGCCGAAAACCAACCGATAGCTGTGCCTAATGCGCCTAAGGCTAAAGCTAAATTACCTGCGCTTTGTGCTTTGCCTTTTAAAACTTCACTTTTTTTAAGCGCCCCAATTATATTAAAAACGATTACTGCAAATAAGGCCAAAGTTATTAGGCTCATAAACAAAACACCGCCCATTTTAAATAGTTCTATCATTTGGTTTTTATATTTATTGCACAATTAAAATTTAAATATTATGGTAAATATATTAGTTACGATCTCAATTTTTTGATCTTTTCTGATAAACAAGTTTTACTATCAATCTATTCTGCTTGTCCAATTTTTTCTCTTTTTATCTAAAGTCATTTTACCAACCTTATGCCTATATCTATAAATTGTAAAATATGCGAATGATGGTTTTTATATACTTTTTTATTTTTTTTTGAGAATCCGTTTATCAATATTATAACATTTTTAAGTTATTGACCTCCAATAAATGACTTACCGCTTCTTCATACAATTTTAATGCAAAAATGGCTCATTTACCATTTCATAATCTTCTATTATTTGGTTTAAATGATATTCAATATGATAAATATAATCCCAAATTAAATAGGCTAAGTTTGCCTCAACACTCTTTGATAAAAGCTGCATGCACATTTTATCAAAATAATGTTCTTTTGTTTTTCGTAACAGTAAATCCTCAGGCAAACCTTCAATTAAAATACTAATGTGTTCATTGCTTTGTTGCCACAAACTCAAAATTGATGCTGCCGATCTACTTTGATAATTATTTTGCTTTACCCATTCATCTTGATCGTAACCTTCAAAAAATAAATTATTTTGAAACCCTGCTTTTAAAAAACGAGCATGGTTATTATAAGCAGAATCAATTAAATGTCCCAAAATTTCTTTTTTCGACCATTTGTTTGGTGCTGGTTTTTGGCTCATTACTACTTCATCAATTAAAGCAATTTTTGTTGATGCTTTTACAACAATTTCTTTTAATTTGGTATGATAGTTCATAACTACAACCATTGGCAAACAACGCCGCCCATTAAAATTAAAGTAATTAACCAATAGCCGAAATGTATGCCTATATATTTCCAGCCTCTTCTTTCAAACAAGGCATTAATTGCAATTAAGGGCAAGGCAATTAATACAGCTGCAAAAGCTCCATGTACAACGCCGTGGCCAAAAGTTCTATGTCTGTCTCCAAATTTTTCCATTACTGTTGTAAAAAGCGTATGCACTTCACTACCCACTACTTCAACATCTGGGTGAGTTGCAAATAATTGTACTACCCCAGTTTGATGATTGGTTAAACCCATTAAACCAGTTGCCAATAGAAAACTTAAAAAGTAAGACAAGCCGAATATTAAAGCCATATTGCCTTTTTTTAAACTTTCTTCGGTAAAGCCATTTACCTTCATCCAAGATTTGCCAAACAAAGGGCCGTACCAAAAAAAACCGACTAGCATAGGTACTAAAGCTGCTATAAATAAGATCCAAAAATTAGAAAACATAATATGAGTTTAAATTTTTATAAAAATAATTGTTGCAACTAAAATAAATATTTATACAGAAAGCACCTATTATTTCTTACTTTTCTTTATCAATTAAATTTTACTGCTCCGTTCATAATGCTTATATTTATTCAGTTTATATTTAAATTATGATTTTTAGAATTTGTTTTATTTACTTCATACTATATTTTACCACTTGTTCCAAACAGGAACTTAAACCCGAAAAGGCTGACCTAATTTTAATTGACGGCACTGTAATTACTTTAGATAGCTTAAATACAACTACCGAAAGCTTAGCAATAAAAGATGGTAAAATTATGTGGGCAGGAAAAACCAAAGATGTTGAAGCATTAATAGACGCGAATACGATAATAATTGATTTACAAGGCAAGTACGCTTATCCTGGTTTAATTGAAGGGCACGGCCACTTTTCTAGCTTAGGCCAAAGCTTACAAAATTTATATTTTTTGCAAGATACCAGTTGGGTACAAAGCATTAGCAGAGTTGCTAACAAAACAACACAAATAAATACTAACGATTGGATTATTGGCCGTGGCTGGCATCATGAAAAATGGAAAAACAATACAGAACCATTTATTAAAGGTTGGCCAACTAATGAAAAGCTGAATGAAATTAGTAAAGACGTGCCGGTAATATTACATCACGCAAGTGGGCACGCTATTATGGCCAATAAAAAAGCAATGGATTTGGCAAACATTAATAATGAAACAACTAATCCTGATGGTGGGGTAATTGTTAGAAATGAAGCAGGCGAAGCAACAGGTATTTTTGAAGAAACAGCAGAAAATTTAATTCTTAAAGCTTACGAAAACCATCTTACCACAAAAACAGAAACAGAGCGTTTAACGGATTGGTATGATGCTATAGATTTGGCGCAAGCACATTGTTTAAAAAATGGAATTACTTCTTTTCAAGATGCAGGAGCGAGTTATGATGAATTGAAACGTTACCAAGAAATGGCAGAAGCAGGCAAACTAAAAGTTAGGCTTTGGGCCATGATTTCTGATAGTCAAGAAGGTTTTGAAGAAGGCATTAACAACTATCCGGTTATTGGTGCAGGCAAAAATTTTTTTACCTGCCGAGCTGTAAAATCTTATATGGATGGCGCATTAGGTTCTTTTGGTGCCTGGTTGTTAAAAAGCTATGAAGACAAGGAAGATTTTTATGGTCAAAATATAACTTCATTAGATAAGATAGAAGCTGTAGCTAACCTTGCCATTACTGGTAACTTACAACATTGCATACATGCTATTGGCGACAAAGCTAACCGCGAGGTATTGAATATTTACGAAAAAACTTTTAAAAACAATCCTAAAAAAACAGATGTACGTTGGCGCATTGAACATGCACAACATATTGATTTGGCTGATATTCCTCGCTTTGCCAATTTAGGTGTTATTGCAAGCATGCAAGCCATACATTGCACAAGCGATGCGCCTTTTGTAGAAAAAAGATTAGGTAAAGAAAGGGCGAAAAACTCCGCATATCCATGGCGTACTTTAATGGATAACAAGGTTTTAATTACTAATGGAACAGATACACCGGTTGAAGCCATTAGCCCGATAGCTAACTTTTATGCTTCGGTAACCAGGCAATCAAAATATATGGACGAACCCTTTTATCCTAAACAAAAAATGACAAGAATGGAAGCCCTAAAAGCCCTAACCATGAATAATGCTTTTGCCGCTTTTGAAGAAAATATTAAAGGTAGTTTAGAGATTGGAAAATTAGCAGACATTACCGTGTTAGATAAAAATTTGTTGACTTGTGCAGAAAACGAAATTTTGAAAACAGAAGTTTTTTTAACTATCGTGAATGGTGCAATAGCAAAATAATTATACAGTTTAGTTTATGGAAGGCTTGGTAAGATTAAACTATGCTAATGAAGATTTTACATTATTAGTAAAGCAATTAGATGAATATTTAGTAACAGTTGATGGAGAAGATCACGAATTTTACGATCAATATAATAAAATTGATATGCTAAAACATATTGTTTTATATTACAAAAACAATATTGCAATTGCTTGCGGTGCTGTAAAACCTTACAATGATTTAACTATGGAAATAAAACGAATGTACACCATTAAAAAAGAGCGACAAAAGGGTATAGCTTCCAAAATATTAAATGAGTTAGAAAAATGGGGCATAGAGTTAAAATATGAAACTTGTATACTTGAAACTGGCTTACGGCAACAAGAAGCCATCAATTTTTATAAAAAATGTGGCTACAATCTTATTCCAAATTTTGGGCAATATATTAACGTAGAAAACAGCCGATGCTTTGAAAAAAAGTTAATGTAAATATCAAATACCAATTTGATGTTATTCTACTAACCAATCAAAAGCCTTCAACAATTCTTCCTCATTATTTTCGGGGTATTGGTGACCAATGTTGTAAAATTTTAGCTGATAGGCAATATTTAACTTGTCTAACTTTTCATCTAAATCTTCGTAGCCTATCAAAAAGTTTTTAGGTTCTTTTAAGCCTGCTATTGAATATACTTTTAAATTTTTGTTAGCTTGTTGGTGCAGCTCTAAAACTTGTGGCACTCTGCCAGCAACAGGTAAAAAGGCAGTAAAAAGATCTGCATTTTTAAAACCAAAATCATAACTTAAAAAACCACCTTGCGAAAAACCTGTTAGTATTACTTTTTGTTGATCAATACTAAATTTTTTAATTGTGTTTTCAACTTGCCGACGTAATAAAGTTAACGCTTCGGTGTTGTCGAAATCCCAATAAAAACTATTTTCTGTCATTACTTCGCTTGCCCTGCACGAAAGCAAAATAGCCCCACGTGCATCTGCTAAAGGTTTGTATAACTCAATAATATTTGCGGGGTTACCGCCATAGCCGTGCAGTATTACAATTAGCGGATGTAATTCATTTTTATTATAACTTTTCGGAGTGTAAGTAATAGGCAAACTACTGGCTGGGCTTTGTAATTCTGCAATCTTTTTATCGGCAGCTTTTACTATTTTTTTAAATTTGCCACTATTCTTAATGTATTCAAAATCTTTATCTCCTTCAAACCGAAGCATGCCATTTTCTAATGCAATTTTGGCATATTTTAAACCTTGCTTTTTATTTTTAGATAAAGCAAAAGCACAAGCAGCATTGTAAGCGGCATACATTTTAGTTTGCTCATCGGCAAGCATATTATAAGCATCTACAAAAAGTGTTGCTGCTTTCTCATAATTTTCATTTTCATAAGCTTTGTTTGCCAATGCATAAGCATTACTTTCTTGCTGCGAAAAAGACGTAAAATTTAAAAATACAGCAATTAAAAGTATAATGGTTCGACTAAATTTCATTTTTATAATATTTATCAATCGGCTGCAAGATAACAGTTTATTCAATAATGCTAACTCTTAACATATTGGTTCTTCCTCTTTCACTTACTGGCATACTTCCTAAGTTAACCACCTTGTCACCTTTTCTTATAACCCCATGTTTTTTCAAAATAGTTTTTACATCTTCTACGGTTTCATCGGTTGATTTGAATTCATCATAAAAAATAGTTCGTACGCCCCACAACAAACTTAAAGTACCTAACAAGGCTTTATTGCCAGTAAATATATAAATATTAGCGTGTGGCCTGCGCGATGAAACCATAAATGCAGTATAGCCAGAGGTGGTTAAACCAATAATTGCTTTTGCATTAACTTCATCTGCAATGCGGCAACCCGTTATACAAACCGCATCACTCAAAAAGGTCTCAGAAGTTTTGTCAGATTTTAAATTCTTATTGTAAATTTCTCCTTTTTGCTCTACTTCATTTAATATTCTGCTAAAATTTTGAATTACCTCAACCGGATATTTTCCTACAGCAGTTTCGCCACTTAGCATTACTGCATCAGCTCCATCTAAAACGGCATTAGCTACATCATTAATTTCGGCACGAGTAGCTTTTGGGTTATCAATCATACTTTCCATCATTTGGGTTGCAATAATTACCGGCTTATTGGCTCTTAAACATCGCCTAACAATGTCTTTTTGTATTAATGGCACACGCTCTCCGGCTACTTCTACTCCCAAATCGCCACGAGCTACCATTACTGCATCGGTTTCTTTAATAATTTTTTTAATATTTATTAATGCCTCTGGTTTTTCTATTTTGGCAATTACTCTTGCAGTATGATTACCTTCATTAATAAGCTTTTTTAAATAAATCAAATCATTCTCCGACCTTACAAACGAAAGGGCTATCCAATCAATCTCTTGCTTTAAAATAAAAGCTAAATCTTTTAAATCTTTTTTTGTTAAAGAAGGCACAGAGAGGGAAGTATCAGGTAGGTTTACTCCTTTGCGAGGTTTTAACTCACCTCCATAAATTACTTTTGCTTTTATTTTTTGTGCACCATCAGAAGCAATTACTCGTAGTTCAAATTTTCCATCATCAATTAAAATACGGTCATCTAATTTAACTTCTTTAGCTAAGTTTGGATAATTAATGTATATTTTTTTGCTGGAGTTGACATCTTTATTAGTTACAATTTCAATACTATCTCCAGTATTTATGGTAACATTACCTTCTTTTAAATCGCCAAGCCTAATTTTAGGACCCTGTAAATCACATAAAATAGCCACTTTACTAATTAGTGGTTTATTTATTTCTTTTATCAGCTTTATTATCGCTGCTTTATCTTCGTGGCTTCCGTGCGAAAAATTGAGCCTAAAAACATCTACACCGTTATCAACCAATTTGGTTAACATCTCTTTGTTTGAAGATGCAGGTCCAACTGTGGCAACTATTTTTGTTCTATTAAAAGATTGCTTCATCTATAAGTATATTTTCTATATTTTTAATTTTATTTACATCTATTACCAAGGCAGAACTTATGCCAGGTAAAAGTTTAATTTGTTTGCTAAAATTTTCAACTAAAATATCGTCAGTTTCGCCAAATAAAACCAATAAATAATCAACAATTGAATATTCAGGTAAACATTTTTCGTTATGTGATTTATTTTGTAATAAATGATAAGTACACTTTAAAATATCATTTTTATAGAAATATTGCTTAAAAAAAGTGCCTTTGTTGCTTTTTGAGCTTTTGCCAGTTGCTTTAATTTGCCAATCTTCTATTCGTTTTAATCCAAGTTTTAAATGTGTATTTAAATGATGCGCTATCTTGTATTCTTGCAAGTGACTTACAATTCCAATGATCTCAAAATCAATACTATACGATAATTTTAATGATTGTTTTTTCAAACTTTAAATAAGTTATAAAAGTGTTGGTTAAACAAAATTGTTGGTTAAATAATTTATTCAAAGATATAAAAGCAATATTAACAATACTTCGTTTTTGAATTAATAAAAAGAAAAAATTAATGCAGAATATCATAAGTTTTATAAAAAGCTTATTTTTGTCTCATAAAATTAAAACAATAGATATATGTCTGAAATTAACGAAAAAGTACATAGTATTATAGTTGACAAATTAGGGGTTGATAAGGAGGAAGTAACCTCTGGAGCGCACTTCACAAATGATTTAGGAGCAGACTCGTTGGATACCGTTGAATTGATTATGGAATTTGAACGTACCTTTGATATTCAAATACCAGATGACGATGCAGAAAAAATTCAAACTGTAGGCGATGTTATCACTTATTTGCAAGACAAAGTTACTGTATAATTAACACTAAAAGAAATGACTAAGCGTGTTGTTGTAACAGGTATTGGGGCAGTAACACCAATAGGAAATACTGTGTCAACTTATTGGCAAAACCTGCAAAGTGGTACTTCGGGTGCTGCTCCCATTACTAGAATTGATGCTTCTTTATTTAGATCGCAAATGGCTTGCGAAGTGAAGAATTTTAACGAATCCGATCATTTTGATAGGAAAGAAGCTCGTAAAATAGATTTGTTTACTCAATTTGCAATGGTTTCTACCGATGAAGCTGTTGCAGATAGTGGTATTGCAGATTTACCCAATAAGGAAAGAGTTGGCTGTATTTGGGGCAGCGGTATTGGCGGTTTACAATCTTTACAAGCAGATTTTAAAGATTTTGTAGAATCGGGCAAGCCACGCTTTAGTCCCTTTTTGGTGCCTAAAATGATTGTGGATATTGTACCCGGCCACATCAGTATTAAATATGGTTTTAAAGGAGTTAACTTTGCTACCGTTTCTGCCTGCGCATCTTCTACTAATGCTATTATTGATGCCTATTACTACATACAGCTTAATAAGGCAGATGTAATTGTTTGTGGTGGCTCAGAAGCTCCTATTCACGAAACTGCAATTGGAGGCTTTAGTTCTATGAAGGCTTTAAGTGCCCGTAACGATGATCCTAAAACTGCATCAAGACCTTTTGATTTACACCGAGAAGGTTTTGTAATAGGCGAAGGCTCGGGCACTTTAATATTAGAAGAATATGAGCATGCTAAAAAAAGAGGAGCAAAAATTTACGCTGAAGTAGTAGGTGCTGGTTTAACAGCAGATGCACATCATATTACTGCACCACACCCAGAAGGAGAAGGTGCTATGCGGGTAATGGAATTGGCTTTACAAGATGCCAACATTACACCAGATGCAATTGACTACATTAATGTGCACGGCACATCAACACCATTGGGCGATATTGCTGAAGTAAAAGCTATAGAAAAAGTTTTTGGTGTACATATTTATGATTTAAATATTAGCTCAACCAAATCAATGACGGGGCATTTATTGGGCGGCGCAGGAGCTATTGAAGCATTAGCTTGTGTTTATGCTTTAAACGAAAACATAATACCTCCAACAATTAACCATTTTGAAGACGACCCAGCCTTTGATGCTAAAATTAACTTTACCTTTAATACCGCTCAACAAAAAACTGTAAATTATGCGCTATGCAATACCTTTGGTTTTGGAGGGCACAATGCTTGTATTGTATTAAAGAAATTTAATTAGTTTGATCTGTTTTATTAGAAAAATTTTCAATCTATTTTTATCAAACGATAAGGCTTTAGTAAGAAAGCTAAAAATCTCTACAGGAATAGTACCTGCAAACCTCGCTCTATACAAACAAGCTTTTATACACAGCTCCTCATACAAAGAGGCTACTTCTAATAATGAAAGGTTAGAATATTTAGGAGATGCTGTTTTAGATGCTATTATTTCAGAAATATTGTTTAACCGTTTTCCAAAAAAAACAGAAGGCTTTTTAACTGAGACGAGAGCTAAAATTGTAAGTCGAAAAAAACTTGGGCAAATAGCAAAAAATATGGGAATGGGAGAATACCTAAAATTGCTAAACAAAAATATTGTTATAAACACTTCCTCCTCCATATTAGGTAATACTTTAGAGGCATTAATTGGTGCAATTTATTTAGATGCTGGTTACAAAAAAACTTACCGCTTTATCGTTCATAAAATTGTAAAACCACTTGTTGATTTAGAAAAATTGGTTGCCACAGAATTTAATTTTAAAAGCCGTTTGGTAGAGTGGTGTCAAAAACATAATAACCAATTAGCATTTGAAATAATTGGCGAAAAAGAATATTATAATTATCGCCTGTTTAAAGCACAAATTGTAGTTGACGATAAAATAATTGGTTTTGGTGAAGGCCGAAACAAAAAAACCGCCGAAAATGAAGCTGCCAGAAAAGCTCTTGAACAACTGAATGGAAGTGAGACTTAGTTATACTTTTTCAGCAGAATATTTTTTTTAGAATGATTTCTGGCTCAAAAAAGCTATAAGCTCTGCCTTTTGCTCAACGTCAATTTAATATTTATCAAAAAAAACCTTGATAAGATCTTAAAGAAAAAAATAAACAATACATCAAACAAAAATTTTCAATATCCCATATTTGTAGCTTTTTATTTTTCTTATCTTAACCCTCAAAATTATATAAAATGGATATTTTGGTTTTTATTGCTGCAGCCTTAGTCCCTTTAATTTTTGGTGCAATTTGGTATAATCCTAAATTTGGCTTTGGCAATGCTTGGTTAAAAGCTAGTGGCATAACCAATAAATATGCCAGAGGAGCAAATATGCCAGTAGTAATGGGCTTTATGTTGCTTTTTTCATCAATGTTAACCTTGTCATTAACCCGTTCTACCATTCATCAAAATGCTTTTGAAAGCTTATTTTATGATGATCCAGAATTTTCAAATGTCAATTCAGAAACTGGTAAATATATTGCTGATTTCTACGATAGATACGGCGAAAAACATCGTAGTTTTGGGCATGGTGCACTTCACGGCATATTAACTGGTTTATTTATGGCCTTGCCTTTTATTGCATCAGGTGCCTTATTTGAAAGAAGAGGCTTTAAATATATTGCAATACACGCTGGTTATTGGACTATTAGTTGCGCAATAATGGGCGGCATTATTTGTGCCTTTTACAAAACTTAATTTTATTAATGAGTTTATATAATTTACAAATCAAGCCATCCTACTAAAAAAAGAAAATTAATAATAAAGATGAAACGAAAAACTTTTTTAAAATCTACAATTTTAGGAGCCGTTGGGGCTGGTACAATGCTTAACAGTTGTGCCAGTAATAGCGAAAGTAATAATGTTGCTTCGCCAGCTATACAAAGCGGTAAAAAATATAATTGGCGTATGGTAACTACCTGGCCACCAAAATTTCCAGTATTGGGTGAAGGTGCCGAGATGTTTGCCGAAATGGTAAAAACAATGAGTGGAGGCAGATTAAATATTAAAGTGTATGGCGCTGGCGAATTAGTGCCTGCTTTGGAAGCTTTTGGTTCTGTTTCGGAAGGAACGGCAGAAATGGGTAGCGGAGCTGCTTACTATTGGATAGGTAAATCGGCAGCAGCACAATTTTTTGCCTCTATACCTTTTGGTATGAATGCGCAACAACTTACAACCTGGATGATTAGTGGCGGAGGCTACCAAATTTGGAAAGAAGTTTACGAACCTTTTAATTTAATACCACTTTTGGGTGGCAATAGCGGCGTACAAATGGGCGGCTGGTTTAACAAAGAAATTAATACCGTTAGCGATTTAAAAGGTTTAAAAATGAGAATACCAGGTATTGCCGGTACAGCTTTAAAAAAAGCTGGTGGTGCGCCTGTATTACTGCCTGCTGGTGAAATATATACCAGCCTTGAGCGCGGCGTAATTGATGCTTGCGAATGGATTGGGCCTTACCACGATTATAAGATGGGCTTTAATAAAATAGCAAAATATTATTACACGCCAGGCTGGCATGAGCCAGGTACGCAATTAGAGTTTTTTGTAAATAAAACCGAGTATGAGAAACTACCTGCAGATTTACAGGAAATTGTATTAACAGCATCGTACCGTATACATAGCTGGGTATTAGCAGAATTTGAAAGCCAAAATGCGACTTGGTTAGAAAAAATTGAAGCAGAAAATAAGGTTGAAATTAAAAAGTTTCCGAAACCAGTTTTAAATCAATTAAAAATTTACAGCAATGAAGCTGTGAAAGAATTAATTGGTTCAGATGCAATGGCGAAAAAAGCTTACGATAGCTTTAGCAACTTCAAAAATAAAATGAGTAAATGGGCAAAACTAACAGAGCAAACTTATTATAATGATTTGCAAGCTTAAACAATTTGCTTAAAACAAGTTGCCAATATTGCCACCAAAAGAAATACGAATAACCGGATTGTTAAAATTTAAACCTAATGGGTTGGAGTAGCGTTGAAAAGGTGCATCTTCATCATATAAAAAATTGTATAACACCATAGCTGAAACAAAGCTGCCTATTTGCAAACCAACACCGGTAAATAAACTATTTATTCCATTAATGGTTTCAAGAGTTCTTGAGTCAATTACCTTTTCTCCGTTTTCCCGATAACTAACATATTCATATTCTGCATGGGCAAAAAAGCCTTTGAAGACATTATACCTTGCAAATAGGTGTCCACCTAAGTATCTGGCATTAAACACATCGTTATTTGCCTGACTTAATCTAACTCTAAGAAATTCATAAGTTGGGCCGCCGGCTACTAAAAGACTTTCGGTTAAATAGTAACCTACTTCTGGTGAAATAACGCCTTGTAATTGCGAATTAGCTAAACCACCACCAAATTGACCGCCAACATATACTCTGTTCCAATCAAACTTTCCATTGCTTGCACCAAAGGTTTCTTCTAATTTTTTGGCTCGGTTGCTTTTGTTTACGTCTCTAAATTGTGCTTGTACATTTAAGCCAAAAAAGATGATTAGTGTTAAGGCTATTATATTTTTTATGTTAAACTTCATTTTTAATGTTATTGTTTTTTTAGACGTAAAAAAGTTGAATTTGTTATGCAATTTCATTTTTTATTTTAAAACCAAATATCGTTTTATTTATCTTTAAGTAAAAATTTTACAGAAAATCTAATTGTCAATACACTTACTCTTGCTCATAATTTTCACCCAAATAGGCTTCAAGATATTAGTAACCTGTTATTTTAAATTTAACTGAAATTAGAATTTGCCATATTTCAATTGTTAGGGAACAGCCGATCATCACAAAACATATAGTATAAGTTCTGCCTCTTTTCATTACTCAACAAGCTCAAACTTTTCTTAATATCTCTACATCCTTCATCTTCACGTTTTAATAAAATTTTAGTTAAACCAGCATTATACATTGCATCTGCATCGTTAGGGTTTGTTAAAAGGTAAGATTTATATAATGCTAATGATTCTTCATATTCACCATATACAAATTGAAGATTAGCCTTAAAATAAGTCTTTTCATCCTCAGTTGCCATATCTATAGCTTTTGATAGATAACTCAAGCCCTCTTCATATTCTCCAAGCGATTTTAATACTTGACTATAGTTTATTATAGCTTCTTTATATTCCTCGTCAAGGTTAAGCGCTCTTTTGTAGTTTTTCATCGCATCATCTTTATTGCCATTTTTTTCATTAAGCTTAGCCAGCGTAAAATAAAACATTGAAATATCATCGTTTAATGAAATGGCCTTCTTTAAATTTTCCATTGCTTTGTCTGGTTGGTTTAACAAACTATAGCATATACTAAGGTTGTGATAAGCTATTACAAAGTTAGGGTTATGACTAATTGAACTTAGAAAAAATTCTTCAGCACCTTTAAAATCACCACGTTTGAGCTTAATCTTTCCTTTAATATCTAAAACAATAGATTTGTTCAAATTAGTAATCTCTACTTGTTTTAATAATGCTTCTGCTTTGTCAATATTTTTTTTATTGAGATTTATCAATACAACTTCTATTAAGCTATCTTGCGAGTGTCCGATGTCTATTTCTTCAAGTATTTTTCTGTATGCGTCTAAATCAGTTGATGATTTTATAAAATCCTTATCAATTTTGTTAACATTGTAACCATAAGATTTTTTTGCTTGATGAATTGATCTTAAAGTAGGATTCATATACATAAGCGCAAGAGGGTTTAACCGCTCTGCAATTCCTAAATCAAGTTCACTTAAATTATTGTTTCCCATTACTTGGTGAGCTCTAGCTCTGTATACATATCCAAAAGGATCATTTGGGTTCAGTTCAATATGTTTGTTGTAGAATAAGATTGATTGCGTTAAATCGCCCAATTTGTAACTGTTGTGGCCTCGTGTGAGCCATTCAGTAATTAATTGTGCCGACATTGGCGTAGCAAACAATGTTAATAGTAGTATTTTAATTATTATTTTCATTACATAAAAAGTTTAATATCTGATAGTAGATTTTTTACTACGATCAGTCAGATTAACTAATTGTATGTTTCTAATTTTCCATTATTATTGGCAATCACTATTCAAAGTTAAGTGTTTTTGTTTGGAGAATTTGTAAAATTGAAAATTTCATATTATTTAATTCCAACTCAAAGATAGTATAATTTAACTAAAAAGTAAGTATTACTTACTTATATATTTTTTAATACTCACTTTTTAAGTTTTTATTACTATTTTTGAAAAAAAAATATTCATGTCACTAAAATTGAGATTTGAGCTGCCAGAAAAGCTATTCCTCAAGGATCCTCAAAGTACTGAGTATGGCCATCGTTTATTGTCCAATGCTATAGAACTTATTATTGAATTAGGGTTTGAAAGTTTTACGTTTAAGAAATTGGCGATAAGAATGTCTTCTTCAGAAGTTTCTATATATAGATACTTTGAAAATAAGCATTTACTATTAGTCTATTTAAATTGTTGGTATTGGGAGTGGGTTACCTATCTAATAGATCTTAATACAATGAATTTAAATGATGGAAAAGTTAAACTACAAAGAGCTATTCATTTTATGATACATGCCAAAACGGAGTCTAAACTATCCGATTACATTAATGAAAATCTTCTCTTTCAAGTTATTATGAAGGAAAGTTCAAAAACCTATCATATTTCAAATGTGGATGAAAAAAATAAATATGGTTTTTTTATACCTTATAAAGAATTGGTAGGGAGATTGGCAAAAATTATTGAAGAGATTAATCCAAAATTTCGCTACGCTAAAAGCTTGGGATCTACTTTATTTGAGATGATAAATAACCAACTTTTTTATGCAGAACACCTACCAAGGTTAACCAGCCTTAACAAAAACAAAAGAGTTTCAGAATTAGAAATTATGGTTAATCATTTTGCTTTTGCAATAGTGAGCAGCTAATGTTTTGATATTGCAGCGCACTATTCTCTCCCTATTAAAATGGGTGACAGAAAGCTTTAAACTACAAGGCTTGATTTACTATATTTTGTGCTTTAAATTCTGATAGTTATTAAATGAAATTTTTTTATATTTGATATATGCTAATTGGGGTTTTGTGCAAACCTTATCTATCTAATACGGTTTACCTATTAACTCAAATACTACAGTAATTTTAATTTCTTCAAACAAAAAAAGCTTCTCAATAACACTACTTAACTCAAAAAACCTATTTTTGCGGCAAAATTTAAATAATGGCTTTATTAGTAGTTGGCTCAATGGCCTTTGATGCATTAGAAACGCCTTATGGTAAAACCGATAAAATTATTGGCGGGGCAGCAACTTATATTTGTTATTCGGCAGCACAATTTGCAAACCAGCTTCAGTTGGTAGCTGTAGTTGGTGGCGATTTTCCCAATACTGTAATTGAAGATTTGGAACAACGTGGTGTAGATACTACTGGCCTTCAAATTAAAGCAGATGAAAAATCATTTTTTTGGTCGGGTAAGTACCACGACAATATGAACCAGCGAGACACGCTTGTAACCGAATTAAATGTATTGGCCAATTTTGATCCGGTTTTACCAACAGCTTACCAAACAGCAGATTATGTAATGTTGGGCAATTTGCAACCAGGCGTGCAACATAGCGTAATTAACCGCTTTACAAAAAAACCAAAGTTTATTGCTTTAGATACTATGAATTTTTGGATGGATAGCGCTTTACCAGAACTACTTGAAGTAATAAAGCATATTGATTGCTTAATTATTAATGATGAAGAAGCACGTCAGCTTTCGGGAGAATATCATTTAAAATTAGCAGCCAAAAAAATTATGGAAATGGGCCCAAAGGTTTTGGTTATAAAAAAAGGAGAACACGGTGCCTTGTTGTTTAAAGAAAATGAAATATTCTTTTGCCCCGCTTTACCATTAGAAATAGTTTTTGACCCAACGGGCGCAGGCGATACTTTTGCAGGTGGCTTTTGCGGTTATCTTTCAAAAACAGATGATTTAAGTTTTGACAATTTAAAACGAGCTATTGTGTATGGTTCGGCAATGGCTTCTTTTTGTGTAGAAAAATTTGGTACAGAAAGATTGTTAAACTTAGAGAAAAGTGAATTAGAAAATAGGGTACAGCAATTTGTAGATATTGTAAAATTTGATTTACTAAATGCTATAAATAACGGTTAAAAAATAAGTCTAAATCGTGAAGTTTTTATTTATCCGTTACTAAGTTAAACTTATAAAACTAGCAGATAGTTTATAAAAAAAGTTGGCAGCAGTTAATACCGCAACCAGCCAAGCAAAAATTTTAAATATAACTGCCTTATTATTATAAGTTAAGTGTTTATTTAAAAAGTGTAATAATAAAACAAATAAAATTGGTAATAAAGGTGGGTACATTTGTATAGATGCTTTTACATTGCCACTCATTAATAATAAAATAGAGCGTTGTAAGCCGCAACCAGGGCAATCAATACCAAAAAAAATTTTAAAATAACAAGGTAACATATTGTTTTCTAACCAACTAACAAGTGTGTTGTAATATTTTAAAAATAGCAATATTAAACCCAACAGCATTTAATTTTTATTTATTTTTGATGGCTAAAAATAATAAATTAAGCACTAATAATTGTAATGGAAAATAACAAGATTAAAAAATTAGAAGAACTTACCCAATTAATAAATACCAACGGTGAGGTGTTAAATGAATTTATTACCTATCAACAAATTTTTGATGAAAGCGGCAAAACTATTTTAGATGCGGCCTGGGAAGCTAATGGCATCTTACAAAATAAATCTGCTTATACTTATGACGAAAATGGAAATCAAATTGCCCAAAAAGTATATTTAGATGAAGAAAATATTAGCGAACATTGGACTTATATTTATGATAAACAAAACAAACTTACCCAAAAAAAGGTTGAATATGCTGATGGTTCAATTTCTATTTATAACAAAAAAATAGAACCAAATAATAGCATTGAATGGGTAATTACCGATGAAGATAACGAATTTGAAGGCAAGGAAGTAAAAAGATATAACAGTAAGGATGCATTAATTGAAAGCATTGAAATTGATGACGAAAACTCTGAAGTATTAAAAAAGATATTTGAATATGACGATAAAGACAATATGCTTACACAAATTATTTTTGAATATGGAGAACCATTGAGTAAAGAGGTAATGCAATACGATGCCAACAACAACTTAATACATAGTTTGCGCCTTAGCCCAGGCGGTAGTAAAATTAGCGAAACCAAATTTTACTATAATGAAAATAGTAAATTGAGCCGAAGAGAAATTAATGGAGAAATACAGGTAGACTATACTTACGATGAAAAGGGCAATGAAATAGAAGTAAAACAAACCAATTTGCATACCGAGCTTAATACCGGCTTAGTGCAGTTTAAATATACTGAAGATGGAGTTTTAGTAGAAAAACTTGTGTATGAAATGGGTGCGCAATATAATATTGAACCAGGAGTAGTAAGCCGTAATCCTAGCATCCATCAAAAAGTGGTAATGAAGTATGAATACTTTTAGAGCCAAAACAATTAATGATTTACCTGCTGTTGCCGATGCGCTGCTTAAAACCCATCATAAAAAAACAAAATTTTTATTTTATGCAGAAATGGGCACAGGTAAAACAACTTTTATAAAAGTATTGAGCAAAAAATTGGGCTATCAAAAAGAGGTGCAAAGCCCAACTTATGGTTTGGTAAATGAATACCCGCTACCAAACAACAATTTAATTTTTCATGTTGATTTATACCGCTTAAATAGTACACAAGAAGCCTTGGATATTGGTATAGAAAACTACTTGTATCACCCAACCGCTTATTGTTTTATTGAATGGCCTGATATTATAGAACCCATCTTACCAAATACTTTTATTAAAATTAATATAGAAAGTAACGTATCTAATCATAGAATTTTTTACTTTTAAAGCAATGGAAACAACAAAGAAGCCACAAATACAGGTGGAATTTTCGCTTTCACCATTAGAAGAGCGTATGGCTATACAACCTAAAAGCCAACAACTTTTTTTAGGTGTACCTAAAGAGCGTTCTTTTCAAGAAAAGCGTGTGGTACTTTCACCAAGTTCGGTTAACTTGCTTTGTAATAATGGGCATCGGGTATTAGTTGAAACTGGTGCTGGCAATGCTTCAAAATTTACCGATCATCAATATTCGGAAGCTGGTGCAGAAATAGCTTATGACGTACAGCAGGTTTATAATGCCGATATTTTATTAAAAATTACGCCCTTAGTTAAAAAGGAATTAGAATTATTAAAAACTCACCAAACGGTGCTATCACCCATTCATTTACCAACTTTAAAAGAAAGCCTTTTGCGGCAGTTAATGCAAAAAAAAATAACTGCTTTAGCTTTTGAGTATATAAAAGATGAAATTAATAACTTTCCATTTGTAAGAACTTTAAGTGAAATTGCTGGTTATAATTCCATATTAATAGCTGCTGAATATTTAAGCGACACCAAAGATGGTTATGGTGTAATTATGGGAGGCGTTACTGGAGTGCCGCCAACCAAAGTAGTGGTTTTGGGTGCTGGTGTAGTTGGCGAATTTGCTGCTCGTGCAGCTTTAGGTTTAGGTGCCGAAGTTAAAATTTTTGACTATAATATTTATAAATTGATGCGCTTGCAAAATAATATTGGTCAACGAGTATTTACCTCTGTTTTGGATCCTGAAATATTAGCTGGTGAACTTGCCACAACCGATGTTGCAATAGGAGCAATACATGCTGAAAGTGGCAGCGCACCAGTAATAGTACCCGAAAGTATGGTAGCCAAAATGAAACCTGGTGCAGTAATAATTGATGTAAGTATTGATCAGGGCGGCTGCTTTGAAACCAGCGAACTCACCACACATAACAAACCCTCTTTTGTTACTCACGATGTAATACATTATTGCGTGCCTAACATTGCATCAAGAGTGCCGCGAACGGCTTCGCTGGCCATATCAAATGTGCTTACTCCTATTTTACTTGGTTTTGCTAAGTACAATAATTTAGATGGTTTGTTGCATCAAAAGGAAGGTATTCGCCACGGTGTATATTTATATAAAGGTGCGCTTACCAATAACTATCTCAGTCATAAATTTAATATTAAAGAAACTAATTTAGATTTATTAATGGCGGCAGGTATGTAAGCTTTTAATAAAACCCGTTAAGTTGAAATGGCCAACTTGAATTAAAATCTCTTTAGCTTAATTGTAATTAGCACCAATTTTTTCTGCCAATAATTTACTTTGATGAACTAAGCTTGCAATGCCGCTACCATTATAACTGCAACCACATAAATACAAATTAGGTGTTTGTTGTAATGTATCATTTATTTGATTAACGGTATGTTGATGTTGCATAGTGTATAAAGGTCTGCTGTTTGGCCAGCGATGTAAAAATGTAGTAACAGGTTTGGTAGTTGTTTTAAAAACATGCTGAAGTAAGGCTATACCTTTTTGTTCTACAATATTTTTAGTTTGATTAATTAAATGCTCCTCTCTAACGTACAAGCGTAATAATTGGTTACCTGGTTTTGTTCGGTTGTTCCATTTGTTGCTGCTAAAAGTGATGGCCGAAAATTCTGGAAATTCATCAACTGGTAATAAAATTCCCGAAGTAAATTTGTCTATTTCTTCTAATTCAGCATCATACAAAAAAGTTAAAATGCCTGCCGATTTAAATTGTATGTTTTTAAGAAGTTCACTTAATTGTACCTGCTCTTTTTTAAGTAATTTAGCCGAAATAGTTGCATTACAACTTAGTATCACTTTATCAAAAGGTAAATTATTTACCCACCACTTTTTATTTTTTTTTATGATGCTTTTTATAGTAGTATTTAAATATAAATTATGCTTATTTAGTTGTTTGCAAATACCATCTGCCAAACTATGTACTCCATTTTTAAAACTAAAATAGACTGCACCTCTATTACTTTTTTTTGGCAAATTTTCAACCGCTTTTGTTATGGAGCCATATTGTTTTTCCCATATAAGCAATTGTGGTAAAACCGTTTTTAAACTTAACTGATCTGCATCGTACCCAAAAATACCACCGTAAACTGGTGCGGCATAACGCTGGTACATTTCTAAGCCAAAACGGCGAACAACAAAACTTTTTAAAGTTAAGTCTTCACTCAATCTATTTTCTTTTATATCAACTTCTTGCAAAATACGTTGCTTGCCTTCTGCCGAAAAGAAATTACTTTGTTTAAACGCTTCTAAATTGGTAGGTACCATATAGCGTAAGCCAGTTGGTGGTGCAGTTAAATTACCTTTTACATAAAGCTGAAATTTAGAAACCTTTGGTTCTATTAATTCATTTGTTAAACCAATTGCATCAATCAATTCAAAAACAGTTTGTGGAAATTTAGCTACTGATTCCGCAGCCTGTTCAATTATATTTTCGTTTAAAACATCAGTTTTTAAAACACCACCGATGAAGTTTGCTTGTTCAAAAATTGTAATATTATTAAAACCAGCTTTTTCTAAATAATAAGCCGTAGATAATCCACTTATGCCTGCACCAATAATGGCAATATTAGGCATCAAACTTTGCAAACTCTGCTGTAATTATATCTTTAAAAGCAGCAATTAAAGTGGCATCATCATTTAACGATTCTGCTCTAACCAATTGCATATTGTTCTTTTTAGCAATGTCTCCTGCTTCAATATCTATATCAAAAATTACTTCTAAATGATCGCATATAAAACCAATAGGGTAGCTTACAATTTTGTTTTCTCCCTGCTCGTGAAGCTCTTCCATTACCTTACAAATGTCTGGTCCTAACCAAGGTTCAGGTGTTCTGCCTTCACTTTGAAAAGCCCACATCCACTTTTTATGGTTTAATTTTTCGGCAATTAGTTTACTGGTTTCTTGCAACTGGCTTTCATAAGGGTCGTTCCACTCTCTAATACGCACCGGCAAACTGTGTGCACTTAAAATCATCATTACTTCTTCTTTTTCTTCAGCACTAAATTTTTCGAAAGCTGTGGCAATTTTGTTTGCGCAAGCTTCAATAAATTTTGGGTGCGTATGCCAGCTATCTACTTTGTTAATTTTTACCTGCCATTCTGGGTGTTCTTCTAAATACTTATCTACTATTCCAAAATATTTACCAATGCTCATTTTGCTATAGTGCGGCGCCATAACTATGGCAACCACTTCTTCTATTCCATCTGCTTGCATATCTGCCATTGCTTCTGGTATCCAGGGTTCCCAATGGCGCATACCAATGTAGGTTTTATAAGCGCCATCAAAAGCAGCTTCAATACCATTGGCCTGGTCGCCGGTAATTTTAAGTATTGGTGAGCTGCCGCCAATCATAGCATATCGCTCTGTTAACTCATCTAACAACTCTTTTGTGGGCGGTCTGCCTCTTCTAATGTCGGTATAAAATGGTTCAATATCTTCGGGCTTATTGGGGCCACCGTAAGCAAGTACTAAAATTCCACGTTTCATTGCTACAAAGGTATTGCTTTGCTTGGTAAGATGAAATTTAAATTTTCAGAAAAATTGAAACTATTGGTGTAAACTTGAAAATTGGATAGAATGATTTTTTAAAAATACACGCTAAAACTATAAACGTTTAAATCACCTATTTTTTTAAGTTCTGTTAAACTAATTTATAACGTAAAATTTCCTCCATTTTTCGTCCCTTTGCTAATTCATCTATTAAATTTGTCTAAATAGATAATCAACTGTATAAATTGACTAAAAAATTATAAATATGCTGTTGATATATTATCTTTGTGATTGATATTTTTAATGAAGCCAATTTATGTAATCATCCCTGCTTATAATGAAGAGAAAGCAATTGCGAATGTCGTTAAAGATATTCCTACAAATATTGGAATTGAAAAAATTATTGTAGTTAATAATGCTTCTACAGATAATACAGCCAAAGTAGCAAAAAAAAACGGCGCAACTGTTTTTGATCAACCAAATGCAGGTTATGGTAATGCATGTTTAAAAGGCATTGAATATTTAAAACAACAAAAAATTGCACCAGAAATTGTTGTTTTTATAGATGGAGATTATTCCGACCATCCTCAAGAAATGGTTCAACTAATAAAACCTATTTTAGAAGATAATGTTGATTTAGTAATTGGTTCTCGTAATTTAGGTAACCGCGAAAAAGGAGCTATGACGCCACAACAAATTTTTGGCAACTGGCTTGCTACTAATTTAATACGTTTATTTTATGGGTACACTTTTACTGATTTAGGACCATTTAGAGCAATAAAATGGAAAAAGCTGATGTTATTAAATATGCAAGATAAAACGTATGGTTGGACATGCGAAATGCAAGTAAAAGCAGCCAAATTAAAATTAACTTGTAAAGAAATTCCTGTTTCATATAGAAAAAGAATAGGTATTTCTAAAATTTCTGGTACTATAAAGGGGACATTTTTAGCAGGTTATAAAATATTATTTACTATCTTTAAAAATTCTTATTAATAGTATTACCAAGTCACACATATATAAATAAACTTTTAACTCAAAATTACGTAAGCTATTAAAAATTATATGCTCAATGGAAAAAGTAGAAATACTGCATATAGAGGATAACTTTGCAGACATAACGCTCACAAAAAAAATTTTAAAAGATTTAGAGACCGAATTTGCATACCACCACGTTTCTAACGGAAAAGCTGGTTTACAATATCTGAATAAAGAAGAAAAATATAGTGATGCAAAAACTCCAGATATAGTTTTTTTAGATTTAAATTTACCTACAATTGATGGATTTACTGTATTAGAAACTATTAAAAATGATAGTATGCTAAAGGTAATTCCTGTAATAATAATGTCTACCAGCCAACATACTGCTGATGTAAAAAGAAGCTATAAGTTGCAGGCAAATGCCTTTATTACAAAAGGAATTGACTATTACCGATTTAGCAATGCTATAAAACAGTTAGATAAATTTTGGTTTAGAAGCTGTTTGTTACCTGCAAAAAGCGATCCTCTGCAATATCAAAAAGAGGATACAGAAAACTAAATTGACTTTAAGTATATATTTTTTATGAAAGTAAAAACTATGCATTATATTTCAATTCAAAAAATCGCTCAACATTAAAGTTTCTGTATGTTCAATTTTTACTTTAACAGGTATTTGTATAAATTTAATTGTAGTAGTTCCGTCCAAATTTAAAGTTATTGATCTACTGTTTACTATATCTAACAAACTACCAAGTAAATTAGTTTTTAAAAACGAGGCATCAACATAAGCTTGTATTGGTACAGAAAATTCTGAATTTGCTGGTATTTGCACTTTTAAAGATTCATTTATAACTCCAATTTTCTTTTCTTTATATAAAATATCAATATCAATAGCACTTAAGGTTGCTTTTATTTTGTTAGGATTGCGCATTAATACCTCGGCAGTTAAGCGAATTTGGTTGCCGCTTACATTATCTATTACAAAATTTTGAAGACCTAAAAACTCTGGTTGTTGAATTTTATTACAAGCCGAAAAAAAAAGTAACGCAAACAATATGGGCGTTATATATTTCATATCCAATTTCATTATTATTTTTACAAAAAAAAACAACATTAGTTATTTAAAAACCAATATCGAATATTTAAGAGGCGTTGGCCCCACAAGGGCAAAACTACTAAATACTGAGCTAGGTATTTATACTTTTTTTGACTTGCTAAACCACTTTCCGTTTAGATACGTTGACAAAACAAAAGTTTATAATATTAATCAGGTTAGTGTTAACGAGCAATACATTCAGTTATTGGGGCAATTAGGGCCAATAAAAGTGCAGGGCTTTGGTAGAAGTAAACGCATGCAAAGTTATTTAAAAGATGCTACTGGTAAAGTAGAACTCATTTGGTTTCAAGGGATAAGCTTTTTACAAAAAACTTTAGTACCTGGCAATACTTATTTATTATATGGTAAGCCTTCTGTTTTTAAGGGAAAACTAAATTTTAGTCATCCACAATTAACTTTAGCTACTTCGGCACAATTAAATAAAAATAGTGGTTTTGAGCCAGTTTATAATTCTACTGAAAAATTAAAATTTAAAAATTTAGATTCAAAAGGTTTATATCAACTTGTTATTAATCTTTTAATTAATTTAAACACTAATGTATTAAGTGAAAATTTGCCCAACTATTTGTTAGAACAGCATCAACTTATGAGCCGAATAAGTGCCTATCAAAATATTCATCAACCCAAAACAACAGAAGCGATTAATAGTAGCCGTTACCGCTTTAAGTTTGAAGAACTGTTTTACCTACAACTAAGGTTGCTACTTCTAAAATCAGGTCGAAAAACTGCCATTAAAGGTTTTTTGTTTGAAAAGGTTGGTGATTATTTTAACCGTTTTTTTAATGAAGTGCTTCCTTTTAATTTAACGGGTGCACAAAAACGGGTTTTAAAAGAAATTAGAAGAGATACATTAAGTGGAAAACAAATGAACCGCTTGCTTCAAGGCGATGTTGGTAGCGGTAAAACCATTGTTGCTATTATGACAATGTTAATGGCTATTGATAATGACTTTCAAGCTTGCCTAATGGCACCTACAGAAATTTTAGCGCAACAACATTTTAAAGGCATACAAGAAGATTTAATGAAGGTTGGGCTTAATGTTGCATTGTTAACTGGCTCGGTAAAAGGCAAGGCTCGTAAACAAACACTTCAATATTTAAAAGATGGTTTTATACACGTTTTAATAGGCACACATGCTTTAATTGAAGATCCTGTAGTTTATAAAAATTTAGGCTTAGTAGTAATTGATGAACAGCATCGTTTTGGAGTTGCGCAGCGTGCAAAACTTTGGCGAAAAAATACATCTCCACCACATATTTTGGTAATGACGGCAACCCCAATACCACGTACTTTAGCGTTAACCGTTTATGGCGATTTAGATGTTTCGGTAATTGATGAGTTACCACCTGGAAGAAAGCCAGTTATTACCTCTCATAGAAATGATAGGAAACGTTTGGCTGTTTTTGGTTTTATTAGAAGTGAAATAGCAAAAGGCAGGCAAGTATATATTGTATATCCATTAATTAACGAATCGGAAACTTTAGATTTAAAAGATTTGATGGATGGTTATGAAAGCATTAAAAGAGCATTTCCTAAAAATGAAATTAGTATTGTACACGGGCAAATGAAACCTGCGGATAAAGCGTTTGAAATGCAACGTTTTGTTAAACACCAAACTCAAATTATGGTGGCCACTACGGTTATTGAAGTTGGTGTAAATGTGCCCAATGCCAGTATAATGATAATAGAAAATGCAGAACGTTTTGGCTTGTCGCAGTTACATCAGTTGCGTGGCCGTGTTGGCCGTGGTGCCGACCAATCGTATTGTATTTTAATGACGGGGCACAAGATTTCTAATGATGGTTTAAAACGTTTGAAAACGATGGTAGAAACCAATGATGGTTTTAAAATAGCTGAAGTAGATTTGGAAATACGAGGGCCTGGCAATTTGGAAGGTACACAACAAAGTGGCTTGCCCGAATTAAAGTTGGTTAATTTGGTTCAAGATGCGCGTTTACTGCAAAAGGTTAGAGGTGTGGTTGTCGAAATTTTAGAAAACGACCCGCTACTGGAAAAAGCAGAAAACTATATTTTAAAACAATTTTATGAGTTGCAAAAAAACAAAACGAAGTTGAGTTGGTCTAATATAAGTTAGTGCCTTTTAAGTCACCTATCCCAATTTGAAGGATCTCTGCTTGTATAATAAATTCCAATAATAATTATCTTTCTATCAAAAATTCTATAATGAACTCCAAAAGGAATTTTTCTCATAAACGCTATTCTAACATCTCTATACCGTATTTGATAAATGCCCAAGTTCTTTTGTATAGTCTCAATTAAGTTTGTAATACGCTCTTGAAATAATAAATCAATATTGTCTCTTTTTCTCCTAATACCATAAAAAAACTTTTGCAATGGCTTGTTTAGCAGTTTCAGAAATATAAAGTGAGTAGATCATTTTTTAAAAACAATAGCTTTCACATCTTCCCAAAGAACAAGTTTTACTGTACCAATTTCAATTTGTTGTAATCGTTTCTCCGTTTCTTCTATTTGCCAATCAGGAATTTCAGAGTTTATTAAGAGATCGTTTCTGTCAATCAAAAAATCTACATAATCGGCTACTTGTGCCAACAAGTTATCAGGTAAAGCCTCTATTTTCTTATTTAATTAATTAGGATCAACCATTATTATTGTATTTCTCTGCTATAAATAATAACAACTGAAGTAGCAAGGCAGCGGACAATTTGTCAAAAATTAAGTTAAAACCTTTTGTAAGTATTTCAAGTGGAATTTTGAATAATAGAATTTTTATATGAGTTTAGTGGTTATTTATTAAATATGAAACTATGCAATTAGTGGACTTGGAGCTGATCATCGCGTTTTTCAGCAGCTAAAACTTGGCTATGAACTTGTACCGATTGTTTGGCTTAAACCAAAAGTAAAAGAAACAATAACAGCCTATGCTATAAGACTTGCTCAAAAAATTAATACTAATGAAAAGTTTGCAATAATGGGTGTAAGTTTTGGTGGTTTAATTGCAATTGAAATAAGTAAAATTTTAAATCCAGTATTAACCATATTAATTTCATCGGCTGAAACAAAAAGTGAGTTGAGAACCATATATTCTATAATAGGAAAATCAAAATTGTTGCAGCTAATGCCAAATATGTTTTTTGATCCTCCCAGAATAATAGCAAATTGGCTTTTCGGAACTAAAGAAAAGAAATTGCTGAATGACATATTAAATGATACCGATTTAAACTTTGCAAAATGGGCAGTTATTGAATTGCTCAACTGGCAAAATGATGAAAAACTATACAAACCAATATTAAAAATAGCTGGCACAAAAGATAAGTTAATACCACCCAAAAAAGATAATAAAACTAAACTAATTAAAAATGGGGAACACTTTATGATTGTGGATTGCGCAGCTGAAATTAGTGATATAATTAACGAAGCATTAAATAAAGTATAATTATTTTAACTATTAATTCTATCTATGTGAAAATAATTTATTAACTTTAAAGTAATTATCTAACATAATATCCCTGAGTCGCCTGACTTGGTTATATTAAAAAATATACTTTATGATTATTTTTGGAACAACCGGTATTTCCTCAACTATGGAAGAGGGACAGTTTATGTGCCCGCAATGTGCAACATCAGAAAACTATAAACACAAAAAAGTTACCAAGTTTTTTACCTTATATTTCATTCCACTTATTCCATTGGGTAGAGCAGGTGATTATGTAGAATGTCAAACTTGCCAGGGAACTTTCATTTCAAGGATTTTAGATTATGATCCTAATGATCAACAAAATGAATTTCAATCGGTTTATGAAAAAGCAATGCGGCATTGCATGGTTATGATAATGCTGGCTGATGGAGAAATTGATGAAAATGAAATGGTAGCAGTACAAAAGGTTATTAATAAATTTGGCCATAACGATATTTCTATAGAAGAACTAAAAGCTTATGTTGAGGAGATTGAAACTAAGCCAGAACCGATAAGTACTTATTTAAAAAAGGTTACGCCTTCTTTAAACGAGCATGGCAAAGAAATAATAATAAAATGTGCATTGGCAATTGCTGCGGCCGATGGTAATGTTGATGATTCTGAAATTGAATTGATTAATGAAATGGCTAAAACCATGCAAATGTCAACATCGCATTTAAATGGTATTATAGCAGAAACATTTCAACAAGTTCCGAATTTGACTTAAAATTAGCTAATTTGGTTTTAAAAGGATTGAATAATAAAAATGAAAACAAATAAAGTATTAGATGCCTTGTTAGGTGTTGCTGTTGGCGATGCCCTGGGTGTTCCTTTTGAATTTCGTAGTAAAGAACAGATGGCTGCAGAACCGGCAAAAGATATGGTCGGTTATGGCACCCATAATCAATCGCCAGGCACCTGGTCAGATGATAGTTCCTTAACTTTTTGTTTAGCTCAATCTTTAACTAACGGTTATATTTTAATTGACATTGCTCACAATTTTATAAAATGGCGAAATGAAGCATATTGGACTGCAAGAGGAAATATCTTTGATATTGGTAATACTACTTTAAGTGCCATAAGACGTTTGAAGCATCTTTTTGAAACTAATGACATTAGTGGATTAATGCAGCAGAAGCAATACGGTGAGGAGTTTGAAAACGGCAATGGTTCTTTAATGCGAATTTTGCCTTTGCTGTTTTACATTAAGGGAAAACCAATTAAAAAACAATTTGATATTACCTGGGAGGTTTCTGCATTAACACATAGACATATACGAGCCGCTATGGCTTGTTTTATCTACTTGAAATTGGCTGAAAAATTGTTAGAAGGAAAAGATAAAATAGTGGCTTACCAAAATATGAGAGATGAAATTACAAAATTGTGGGATATTATAAACTTTGCAGATGAAGAAAGAGCACTTTTTAGTAAAGTAATACAGAATGATATTAGAGATACACCCATTGAAGATTTAAAAACTGGCGGCTATGTAAGGGAAGTACTCGAATCCAGCATCTGGTTTTTTCTAAATAAATACACTTATAAGGAAACGGTTTTATCCATTATTAATTTAGGTCACGATACAGACACTTCTGCTGCTATTGCTGGTGGTTTGGCTGGTATTTATTATGGTATGGGAGGAATACCCCAATATTGGCTTGCTTCAATTGCACGGCTGGAAGATATTATTGAGCTAAGCGAAAAGTTGAAAGAAAAATATTATAGTTAATATTAAATAAGCAACTATATTTAACGACTTAGCAAAACATTTAAAATAGCCCCGACAGAACGTAAAGCCCACAGCCGACTGCAAGGCGGCGAGGACTTGTAGTGATGGCGGGAGTAAAGTTTTTGCGCACCAAACTGTTTCGCTTCAAATAAAAATACCAAAAAATGCAACTATTAAAAAAAGGACTTGTCTTTAAAAGAAAATAAACAATTGATTGTTGAAGTTCTTTATTAGATTAAACAAACTATTTAAACAAAATATGAGTAAAATTATAATATTTAGTAGCCTACTATTGTTGATTTCTTTTTTTTCAATAGCGCAAGAATCATCTGAAACAAAAAAACAATTTTTAACCGATAAAGAAGGAATCCGCCTTTCTGGCTTTATAAGTATAGACTCAGAATTTTCGCAAATAGGGAATGATTTTGCTGTTGGCACAGGCGCAAGTGTTGGGCTAATTTTTAACCGCTCGTTATACATAGGTGCTTATGGAACTGGTGTAGTATACGATTTGCCTAATTTAGATTTTACTATTGACATTGATGATATAGAAGAATTGGACAGCTTAAATAACTTCGATTTTAAAGCCTTGGGCCACGGCGGTTTGCTTATTGGTGGCGTTTTTCAAACGCATAAAATAATACACGGTGGTGCTAGCGTAAAGTTTGGTTATGGCGACTTAGCAATGTTTGATTATGATAACGACATTGTTACCAACGATTTTACTTTTATTATTCAACCGCAACTTGAAGCAGAAATTAATGTAGCTCGGTGGTTTAAAATTAAAGCTGCTGGTGGTTATCGGTTTGCTACTGATTTACGTTCTGATTTATTTTATGATAAAAATTACCTCAACAGCCCAACTGGAAGTATATCGTTAATATTTGGTTGGTTTGGTGAAAAAAAGATTTTTGAAAATAGGGAAGGCCAATCGAAAAGAAACTGGTTTAACAAAACTGATAAGAAACCTAAAAGAAACTGGTTTAACAAAACTGATAAGAAACCTAAAAGAAACTGGTTTAATAAAAATAAGGAAGGACAAATTTCACTATAAGTTTTTAAAGTGATAAAAGCTGCTAAAACAAATCAAATTTATAAAACTGCTTTATTGAAAGAGTCGGTTTATTTACAGCACAAAACGTTAATTGAACAAAGCAAAAAAGGTAACGGTAAAGCGCAGTTTGCCTTATACAATCAATATGTAAATGCAATGTTTCAAATTAGTGTGCGAATGTTAAATAACCGGGTTGATGCGGAAGACATTTTGCAAGACAGTTTTATAAAGGCTTTTAAAAACTTAAAACAGTTTAAATACGAAAGTTCTTTTGGTGCCTGGTTAAAAAAAATTGTCATCAACAATTGTATCAATCATTTAAAAAAAAGAAAACTAAACTGGGTTACTATTGAAGATGTTAAAATAGAAATGGCTGATGAAAAAACAGAAAACTCAATAAGCAACCTACCCAAAATTGAACTGGTGAAAGAAAAAATAAAAGAACTACCCGATGGCTTTAGAGTTGTGTTGACTTTGTACTTGTTAGAAGGTTATGACCATAAAGAAATTAGCCAAATATTAAATATATCTGAATCAACTTCTAAAACACAATATCATAGAGCAAAAATTAAATTGAAACAACTGATTAAAGTTTGAATAATGGACGATTTTGAAGTTTATATAAAAAGCAATAAAGAAAATTTTAAAGAACCAACTTTAGATAAACGTGTGCTATGGGAAAAAATTGAACAGCAATTAGCCACCGAAACCAAACCTAAAGTGATAGCATTAAATACGGTTTTAAAAATAGCAGCTACAATAACGCTGTTTGTTGGCTTTGGTTTATTAGCTTTATTAATAAATGCAAAGCAAGCTAGCAGCACCAGCTACACAAGTGAAGTAACAGAAATTAAAGCGCACTACAATAATTTAATAAGCCATAAAATGGCACAAATTGAAGATACCGAACCATTAACTACATCAGAGAAAAAGGCGTACTTACAAATTATAAGTGATTTAGATATTGAAGCAAAAGATCTGCATAATGAGTTGCAGCAAAACATTAATAATATAATAGTAATGGATGCCATTATTGAAAATTATAAACAACGATTGCAATTGTTAGAACTGCTACAAACACGCACTCAAAAAAATAAAAGTAAAAACAATGAACAGATTATACTTATATAAAACAATAATTTTAATAGTACTATTAGTTTATAGCGTAAGTACCGTTTTAGCAGATCACCGCTTAACCGAAGAAATAACAAAAGTATTTGCCGTTGACGAAAAACCAACTTTAATTATTGAAAATAAACACGGAAAAATAGATTGTAAAATTTGGAAAAAAGACAGCATTAAAATAATTGTTTCAATTGAAGTGGAAGGCACTGACGAAAATCAAGTTGAAGATTTGATGGATAATATTACACCACACTTTTCAATATTTGATAATGTTATTGAAATTGAAACTGATATTTCTGAAAATAAAAAAAGCATTTTTGAACGCCTTATAGACGTAGTTGATATTTTTGATAAGCACGACATTGATGTAGATTATACTATTTGGGCACCAGTAAATACAACTCTTGATCTTAAAAATAAATTTGGAGATGTACTGTTAGACAACTTTAACAAACCAGCTAGAGTTGATATTAGTTACGGCGATTTTAGAACCGATATTGTTCCTAATAATTCTAAGTTAGATTTAAAATTTGGTAAACTAATTGCAAGGCATATTGAAAAAGCCAATTTAAATTTGAAACATTATACTGTAAAAATTAAAACTGCTAATAGTATTCAACTGAAATCATCGGGTAGTGATATTCAAATTAATAAAATACAGGAACTTGAGTTAGTCTCGCACAAAGATGATATAGAAATTGATTCGCTGGGTAGCATTTCGGGTAACGCTAAACTATCTGACTTTTTGTTTAATTATGTGTACGATTCTACTTGGTTAGAGTTGCAAAACGTAGCTTTAGAAATTGATAGCATTAATCCTGCGTTTAAAAATTTTGAAATTGAACAAACTGGTTCTCATATTGATGTAAACATTAAAGGAACAGCTTTTACTTTAAAAGTTGATTTAGAAGGCAGCGAAATGAGTGTACCTAAAACAGTTTATAAAATTACCAAAGATGTAATTGATGAAAAGAAAAATCACCGTCGGGTAAATTTAGTTTATGGTGATGAGCCAATACAAATGGTTGTACTTTCTGGTAAAAATGGCAGTTTTAATCTGTTTGATTTTTAGTTAATAAACACCAATAAACACCCAACCCAACCTTTTCAAAACTTGTTACCGTCTATAAAATTGTAAACAAAAAAATAAAAAATGAGAAAGGTTTTTTTAATGATAAGTATTGCAATTTTTGTTGCCTCTTGTACCAAAGTTGCGGAGATAACCATAATTCCAGATACAACTTTGGAAGAAGATTTAGCAGTATTAGATGATCAAATGGCAAAAATTAAAGCAATGGCAGAAAGCGAAGTATGTGAAGATGCTGATGAGTGGAAATTTACGGCTGTTGGTAATACTTGCTGTAACGCCGAAGTTTATATGGCTTATTCAATTAAGATAGATGAAAAAGAATTTTTTGACAAAATTGAAATTTACAATCGTAACCAAAAGGAGATTAATATAAAATGGGATTTACTAGAAATTTGTAATTTAATAGATTGTAAAAGTGAACCCAAGCCTAAAACTATCAGTTGTGTAGAGGGTAAAGCAATTTTAAATTATATTAATGATAACACTACTTTAGAAGAAGATAGAATTTTATTAGAAGATCTATTTGCCCAAATTAAAGCAATGGCAGAAAGCGAAGTATGCGAAAATGCCAATGATTGGAAATTTACTGCATACGGAAGTAAAGCTTGTGGCGGCCCAATTGGGTATATTGCATATTCTATAAATATTGAGGAGAATATATTTTTAGAAAAAATTAAAACCTATACAGAAGCTGAAAATGAATATAATATAAAGCACGGTATCGCCTCCACTTGCGATATTGCACCCGCACCTAAAAGTGTTAATTGTGAAGATGGTAAAGCAATATTAAATTACTAACAAATACAATAAACTTATTAAAAGGTTGAATAACTAAACAGATTAGTTTTTCAATCTTTTTTTGTTAGTTAAAAGGTTGCTTAAAAAAAAATAATAGCCAATTTTTCAATTTAATTTTCTAATTTCAACTTTGTGGGAATTATTTTTTTAGTACTGGTGTTATTGAAATTTAACTAACAAAACCTTATGAAAAACATAAGAAACTGGTTAGAGAACCGGAGTAAAGACCAACGCTCAATAATATGGCTATTATTATACGGTTACGGCCTACTATGCATGCTTTGCTTTGGTTGTTTGTTGTTACCTTTTCTACAAAATGAACCTAATACTATTGTAAATCACTTATTTTTTGCTTTTTCTTTGGTTAGTACTACAGGTTTAGTACCAGCAGATTTTGCCAGCTCTTATAATATGTTTGGTCAATTTATTTGTTTAATATTTATACAACTTGGTGGTATCGGCTACATGGCCTTAGGTTCATTTATGCTAATTAAAAGCACAAAAAAATTGCCTAATATTTCTGCCAGTTTGTTACGTTTAGAATTTAACTTGCCAAAGCGTTACCCATTAATTGATTTTATTTACAGCGTTTTTGCATTTACAATTCTTATAGAATTTGTTGGAGCAATTTTATTATACATTGGCTTTAAAGCCGAAGGTGCAGCTCAACCACTATGGAGTGCCGTATTTCATAGCATATCTGCATTTTGTACCGCAGGTTTTAGTTTGTACAGCAATTCATTAACCGACTTTGCAGATAATACATTAATCACTTCAACTATTTTAGTGTTGTCTTTATTTGGCTCAATTGGTTTTATTGTATTGTTAGATTTTTGGATGATGTTAAGAGGCAAAAGAAAAGCCGTTACCCTAACTTCTAAAATAATTATGATAAGCACTTTTGCTATAGTTGCTATTGGTACTTTGTTTGTTTTTCTTTCAGATGATACTTTAATACATCAAGGGTTTGATGGTTTTGGCTTAGCATTCTTTCAAACAATATCTGCCCATACCACCGTTGGTTTTAATAATTACGAAATTGGCAATTTAAGCACAGCAGCCATTTTTACATTAACCTTATTAATGATAATTGGGGCTTCTCCTTCTGGTACGGGCGGTGGTATAAAAACAACTTCTTTAACCGCAATTTTTGCAGTATTAAAAGCCATCTTAAAAAAACAACAATACATTACTTTTTTAAAGAAAGAAATTCCTTCCTCAAATATATTTTTGGCGGTTGCTTCTGCTATATTTTATTTATTAATTTTCGTTATCGGCACCTGGCTGTTACTACTAATAGAAGGAGATCATATAGCATCACATCGTATATTTTTTGAGGCTTCCTCTGCATTAAGTACCGTTGGCATTTCTACTGGCATTACTTCACAATTGAGCGATGCTGGTAAAATGATAGTTGCCGGCTTAATGTTTTTGGGTAGAGTAGGCGTACTAAGTTTTGGTTTTGCTATGCTTAAAAGAGCGCCTTTGTTAAGAAGTGCACCGCAGGCAGAAGATATTGCGATATAGGTTTGAATGATTTTCTTAATTACGTTATTTTATAAATTATTAATAGCACAAAAATGATATACTGATAGTTACCGGCATGGAGGCTTCGGTGCTTTGTTGAGCAAGTTGCTCATCAATATAAGAGTGTTGAGAGATACTAAAACCATTTTGGGTTAAAAGATATGAGTCGAAAACGACCTCTTTTACTTCTTATATATTTTAAATAGCTATTTTTTGTAAGATTCTTGTATAGATGAATTCTCTATGAGTGTTTTGTAATATTCCATTAATGGAATAACGTTTTCATGGACAATCTTAAAGTCTTGGTATACTACATCTCTATAAGTTCCATGAGCAATGTCATTTCGAGGTTCAACTAACTTTTTATCTATGAAATTTTCCTTGGTCAAAAAATGAGTTTTATCAAATCCTAATGAGTTTAGAATATTTTTTAAAACATGAAACTTTAAATTTGACTTAGTTTCAATTATATCGTTATCGTAAATCTTACATGGTTTTTGTGTATTTAATAAAATATCATTCACTAAATTTATACATTCATCAATTCCATTAGCTTTATTTATTCTTTTCATATAAGCCAAAGCCAGAAAGTTTACTTGCATTTGATCAAGAGGAATTTTTCTGATTGAAATATAATTTACAAATATTGAAGATGACATTTTTATAAAACCTTCCCAATGTGCATAACTTAACGCTATACCACCTCTTACAAGTGGTGTTAATCTTGTTGATTTGCGATTTGCCTCAACAATAAACTTATAATCAATTAGTTCTTTTTTACGCCATTGTATCTCAGTATCAAGTTTATCATATAGTTCATTTAAAGTTCTTACTTTCATGAGAATATTACTTGCCCTACTGAAATAGTTTTAGGCAAGCGTCCTGCAGCACTATAACCTTTCCATGTAATGTTATTGTCTGAGATTTTTTGCCAACACTCAATTATTTTTGTTTCTATTTGGTCTTTACTATTTTCCCACTTATCTATATTTTTTGCTATGTTTAAAGCCACCATTTCAAAGGCAGAAACAATAAACCCGCCATAAAAAATTTTCTTTTCAAGATTGTAACGTTTAAAAGCATTTTCTCCGACTGTTTCTTCTATTAATTTAAATGTTCTTTCAAATAAATCTTTAATTTGTGCCCAAGAATTAAATTTGGTTTCAAAAAAACTTACAATTTGATCATCTAAGTAACTTCCTAAATCGGTAACTGAACTCATATCAGAGGGTTCAACATCTTTTAGTACTAAAAACCTACAAACTAATTCTTTATCATATTGTTCATCAATATTTTTGTCAGAAATATTAACTGAATTAATAAATGGTGAAAATTCTGATAGTTCCTTTAATTTTTCAAAATAATTTTCATCACTCATTATTAACAAACAATTACGAACTTCTTGTGACGTAAGAGAACTACCACCTGTATTTAATCTTTGAAATAGTTCATACTTACTACTTGAATCACTTTCTTTTTGAATAATAACAAAATTTAGTCTACTTCTTTTAAAGTATCGCTGTTGTGCTTCAGTTAAAGAATTTTCAGTATCGGTGTTCCATTTTTTATTATCTAAAGATGGAAGTAAATTTGTTTCGGAAAGGTTTAAAGGTTTGATCAATTCGTTTTTATCATTTTTTAAAATCCCAATAAACTCAAAAATTGTAGACAAACGTTGTAAGCCGTCTACAACATCCCATATTCCATCTGCTCTTTGGGCAACAAAGATTGAAGGAATCGGTATATTCAACAAAATAGATTCTATAAGTCTTGATTTTTGACTATTACTCCACCGATAAAATCTTTGAAACTCAGGATGAATATCAAGATCACCACTTGAGTACATACTTATGACTTCACCAATCGACATACTTAAATTTTCAGTATGTATTTCTTTAGATTTTAAATCTATTTCCTGTTGTAGTATCATATTTTATTAATTACTTAAAAGATCTATATTAATACACTTCTGCATATTTATCAAATAAATTTTAAAACATACTGACATTTGCTGTTTAAACTCTAAAATACAGTAATTATCTCAACTTTTCAACCGAACTTGCTCTATAATCCATTTTAATAAATCGGTTGTGCGTTTTATAATTTTGTGGTAACGCCGCGCGAGGGAGGTTGGTGCGGCGGAGCGAGCCTAGTAAAATAGCCTTGATTGTAATGGAAAGCCCGCAGCGAAGCATAGCTTTTTTTGAAGCATAGCAAACGAGGACTTGTAATGGAAAGCAAGACAATCCTTTTAGCGTGTTTTAATATTTCGCTTCTAACATTTTATTATAAAAAATTAAACAACTGCTAAATGATAAAATGATCACTACGGCATATAAACCACTTGTTTCAAAAAAATTATCCCCGCTCCAAACTTCCCTTAATTACTCCAAACGGATCATCCGTTACTACAAAAATTTCATTATCATTCGTCATTTTAAACGGAGCAAGATTTACCAACAAATTGTGTTTGTTTGGCATGTCTAAATCAATTTTATGTACTTGTTTAACCGCATCTAAAACACGTTTACCCATGTTATACAAAGTGTGTTGTACCGATAAACTTTTATGATTAGCAAAGGCAGAAAGCAGAATGGATTGAGTAGATTTTCGCAAAGCAGCAAAGTCTAAATCAATTTTATTGTAGTGCCAATTAGCCGCTAAGTTTGTGGCAAAAATTCTATCTTCGGTATCTTTTAAAGTTGTTAAGGCATCGCGTTTAAAATTAGAAAATCCAGAGTCGGTAGTTTTTAAAATCAACAAATCGCTAATACCCGATTCAACAGTTGTTTTTTCTGAAGTCATTTCAATTACCGCATTCCATTTCTCGTTGCCGCCTCTTTGGTATGCTTTTGGGTGCGGCTTTCCTTCATCTAAAATTTGGGTCCATTGCTTTTGCGAAAGCTCAATACGCACCTTATGTATTTGTGGGTTTTGATCTAAAAAATGTTTTGCCAAATGCAATCCAAAATCTTCAATGGTTTCTAAAGGATGATCTTTAGCAAGTGCAAACACGGTATTTTTTTGCGTATCGGTTGGTAAAACATTGCTGTTGTCTCCAAGGGTATGCGCCTCTTCAAATGCTCCTTCAAAAAGTGTACAAACCTCAACTTCTTTAATCTCGTGCCAATTTAAATGTTTCACTAACTTCATTAACCTTATGGCAGATTTTCCATAACTTGTACTCAATAATTGTATACTCACCGTTCTTTGTTTAATTTTACAAACGTATAGATACAAAATTTTTATGTCTTTAAAAATTATTTACAGTCAACGTGTTTTGTTAGATGCTCAATTGCAAGAAGCATCTATTTTTATTCAAGATGGAATCATTCAAAATATTGTATTGGGTAGAAAAGAAAATACCGAATGGGAATTTTTAGACTATGAAAATCTCGTTATTTTCCCTGGAGTTATAGATGCTCACATTCATATTAACGAACCTGGGCGAACGGAGTGGGAAGGTTTTGACACCGCCACAAAAGCCGCAGCAGCAGGCGGCATTACAACGCTAATTGATATGCCGCTAAACTCCAGTCCGGTAACAATTAATAGTGCTGCTTTCCAACAAAAAATAGCAGCAAGCGAAGGCAAGCGACATGTACATTGTGGTTTTTGGGGAGGCTTAGTTCCGCAAAATGCTGAAGACCTTTCAGAAATATTAGCATCGGGTGTTTTAGGCATCAAGGCTTTTTTAACTCATTCTGGTATTGAAGATTTTCTAAACGTAACAGCAAAAGATTTACATAAAGCTATGCCGCAAATAGCAGCAGCCAAAATACCATTATTAGTACATTGCGAAATTGATCAACCAAATAAAACAACCGATTTACATCAACAACATCCAACCAGCTACCAACACTTTGTAAAATCCCGTCCACCAGCTTGGGAAAATGAAGCAGTCCGATTAATGATTAAACTGTGCGAAAAATACAATTGTCCGGTTCATATTGTCCATCTTTCTTCAGCAGAAGTTTTACCCGATATTAAGGCAGCAAAAGCAATAGGCTTACCTTTAACCGTAGAAACCTGTCCGCATTATTTATATTTTGATGCCGATACTATTCCAGATGCAAATACGCGGTTTAAGTGCACGCCTCCCATCAGAGATAAAACAAATAATGAGCAACTTTGGCAAGCCTTGCAAATGGGTTTAATAGATTTTGTGGCCAGCGATCATTCACCCGCACCCGCCAAACTAAAACAAATTGAAAGTGGAAATTTATACAAGGCTTGGGGCGGCATTATTGGTGGCCAACTATTATTATCTGCTACTTGGACGAAAGCTAAAACAAGAGGCATCAAACTAAATCAAATAGCAAAATGGCTTTGCGAAAAACCAGCAGAATTTATCGGCTACCCCAACAAAAAAGGAAAAATTAAAATTGGGTATGATGCAGATTTAGTAATGTGGAATCCGGAAATTAGTTTTAAACTTGCTAAAGAACATTTATTTCATAAACATGCTTGTAGTCCTTATATTGGCGAAAAATTATTTGGAAAAATAGAAGCGACTTATTGCAAAGGAAAGCTCGTATTTGCAAATAGTGAAATTAAACAAAAGGGAGAAGGAGAACTAATATTAAGATGAATATAGAAAGTAATTTGCCAGCATTTTGTGCCTTTACAGATTTGGCAGCAGAACGATTGGGTGGAAAAGTATTATACGCAACAGATGATTTTTTTGCAGAAAAGGAAAATCTGATAAAACCAGGGCGAGGTATTTTTATAGATGATAAATATACCGACCGTGGCAAATGGATGGACGGTTGGGAATCGAGAAGGAAGCGAACAACAGGGCACGATTGGTGCATTGTTCAATTAGCCACTACTGGGATTATTGAAGGTGTTGATATTGATACCAACCATTTTCTCGGCAATCATCCACCTTTTGCTTCTATTGAAGCTTGCAATATGGAAGGTGCAACAACCGAAAATTTAATAAATGAAAATACAGTTTGGACAGAAATTTTATCCAAATCTCCACTTGAGCTGGGCAGCCAAAATTTTTATAAAATTGACGCTAAAGAAAAATGGACACATCTGAAATTACACATTTATCCCGATGGGGGCGTTGCCCGATTAAAAGTTTACGGCCAGGTTTCAAAAGATTGGAGTAAACACCTTAAAGACGAAGTGGTAGACTTGGCAGCAGCCATAAACGGAGCAAAAGCACTCAATTGTAACGATATGTTTTTTAGCTCAAAAGACAACATTAATATGCCAGGCAGAGGCATTAATATGGGCGATGGTTGGGAAACTAAACGCAACCGCACCTCAAATAACCGCGATTGGTTAATTTTACAATTAGCTCATCGGGGCATCATAAAAAAAATAGTAATTGATACCTGTCATTTTAAGGGCAATTATCCAGATAGCTTTACTTTAGATGGTTTAGATAGTAATGATATGGAAGAAATAAGTGATCAATCTAACTGGCAGCCCATCTTACCTAAAGCCAAATTACTAGCTCATCATATACACGAGTTCATAAACGAAACTGCTGCCGAACAATCTTTTACACACGTGCGGTTGAGCATTTACCCAGATGGTGGAATAAGTAGGATGCGATTGTTGGGTAAAATTAGTTAAGTAAGTGTTTTAAAATGTGATATTTCAGATAAAAATATTACCTGTACTAAACAAATAAAATGACCTTAGAAAATATAAATTTAATATATCATAAAGAATTATATAAAACATTAGAACGCTGCTGCGGTGCAAAGCATTGGCTTAATGAAATGGTTAACAAAGCACCATACGCCAACAAAAAAGAATTATTCTATTGGGCAGATCATATTTGGGAAAATGCCGATAAAAGTTGTTGGTTAGATGCTTTTACACATCATCCAAAAATCGGAGACATAGATATTTTAGAAAACAAATTTGCCAATACAAAACAATGGGCAGAAGGAGAACAAAGTGGAGTGGAAAAAGCAAGCAGAGAAATTTTACAAGCACTTGCCAAAGGTAACCAGGCTTATGAAGACAAATTCGGTTATATATTTATTGTTTGCGCTACTGGAAAATCTGCAACCGAAATGTTAGATTTGCTAAATGATCGTTTACCAAACACCGAAGAAGAAGAAATTTTAATCGCCATGAAAGAACAACAAAAAATTACAACAATCAGATTAGAAAAACTGCTTGAATTGTAAAATATAAAAATTAATCTTTTTCTTTGGCTTCATAATTCATAATTGTAACTTCATAATTAATACTTCATAATTTTTTTAAATGAGTCAAATTACCACACACGTTTTAGATACCACTATCGGTAAGCCCGGTGAAGGCATCTTAATACAATTACAAGAAAACAAAAACGACCAATGGCAAACGATTGCAGAAGGCACAACAAATGCAGATGGCAGAATTGCAGATCTGTTAGATAAAGAAACCGTTTTACAACCTGCCATCTATCGGATGTTGTTTCACACCGGAAAATATTTCACCAGCAAAAACCAAAAAGCATTTTACCCCATTGTGATGATCCATTTTGAAACCATAGATGAATCTCATTATCATATTCCATTATTATTAAACCCTTTTGGATATTCAACCTATAGAGGAAGTTAATTTATAAATTATGAAAACGTCAATATCAAAAATTGCAGTAAAAGGAATTTGGTCGAAGCTAAAAAAAGCCAATACCGCTTTTGCTCAAATGTACCCTGGCGATCGGCCCGACAGACAAGCGGTACATACCGTTTATGGTGGCGCACATTTATTTAAAGCCAATACCGCTCAAGCATTGGGTGAAATCGCTTTGCGTTCTTTTATACAATATGCGCCCGATTGTTTTGCTATGGCTACTGCTTTACAATTAGAGGGTTACGATAAATTACCCAAAAAAACAAGCGAGCAAAAAGCCTTAATCAAAAAATTGGTGCGCAACTCAAAGGCAATTCAAAAGCATCCGGCAAAACTTTATTATGATGTGTATGAGCGGGTAATTAACAAACTCAAAAATGAAGCCGTTGAAGATTTTAGAATTGATTTTGAAGATGGTTTTGGAAATCGATCGAACAAAGAAGAAGATGCTGCCGCAGAAAACGCTGCCAAAGAAACGGCTAAGGGAATTGCAAAAAAAAGCTTACCGCCTTTTATAGGCATCAGAATAAAACCTTTAACCGAAGAACATAAAGAACGAAGCATTCGCACTTTAGATATTTTTCTGAGTACTTTGGTAGAAAAAAGTATAGGCAAGTTACCCGATAATTTTGTGGTGATGCTACCCAAAGTTACCATACCCGAACAAGCAGAAAGTTTGGTTGCCATTTTTGAAATTTTAGAAAAAAAATTGAAACTAAAAAAGGGCAGTTTGAAATTTGAGATTATGGTGGAGACTACTCAAATAGTAATTAACCATTTGGGTAAAAATCCGTTGCGGGAAATTATGGTGGCTTCCAAAGGCAGATGTATTGCCACGCACTTTGGCACCTACGACTACACGGCTTCAAACAATATTACGGCAAAGTACCAATTAATGAATCATGCGGTTTGTGACTTTGCACATTTTATGACCAAAGTTGCTTTAGGCCATACAGGCATTTGGTTGTCAGATGGCGCAAGTAATATTATGCCGGTTGTTAAACACAAAGGCGATAAACTGACGAAAGCACAAGCAAAAGAAAATCAAGATTCGGTATATGAAGCCTGGAAAATTGGTTACGATCAAATCCGGCATTCGCTATGGAAAGGTCTGTATCAAGGTTGGGATTTACATCCCGTTCAATTGCCAATTCGTTATGCTGCTTTGTACACCTTCTTTTTAGAAAGTGTGGATGAAGCCACCCTTCGACTAAAAGCATTTATTGAAAAAGCCGCACAAGCCAGTCTTTCGGGCAATGTTTTTGATGATGCCGCTACCGGGCAAGGCTTAATCAATTACTTTCTAAAAGCTTTAAACTGCGGTGCGCTTAGTGAAGCAGATGTTTTAAAAACTGGTTTGACTATTGAGGAGATTCGCTTGCGATCTTTTTCTCAGATTTTGAAACAAAGGGCGGAGGGATTGTTGAGTTAATAATTAAATGTCTACTTGCAAACAAAATAAATAAGATGAAAGATAAGTAGAACTGAATAATAAAAAGTTAGCTTATTAACTTGGGACAAGTTTATTCAAACAAGAAATGTAGTTAACACATAAGTTAGGATAGTGTCTTTTTTGAAGCAGAAAATTTATTCTCGTGGAAAATTCTGTCCCGCTTTCCGTTCAAATGCTGTGCCAACGCACAAGTGCCAACGCTTCAGGCAGCATAACCACTTCTGTCCTTTAGGTTTGCAAAACAAAAGTTGGGGAATAAATAAATGTGTAATCATTCCTTTCATTTTTGTAATTTTTATAGCAAGTTATGTCCTTTAATCATAAAATATTTAAATGA